>OBDM01000940.1_pt1 | contig 9544 bp, 11 predicted proteins | sample 1518281 | NCBI WGS metagenome assembly OBDM01 (sample SAMN01760942, study PRJEB22395) | human gut metagenome | reverse complement strand
ACTATGCTGTAAAAATAGTATCCTTCATTTTTTCTTCTGTAGTTTCTCCTGGATAACCTAACCTTACAGCCTCTTTAAAATATTTTCTTTTATCGGTTATAAAGTTTATAGAACACTTTCCAGTTCTTAAAATATTTTTGCATGTATTAGAACTATTTCTACAGCATAGTACCATAGCATAATAGTCTTTTCCTGCAATATAGTAGGGGAAGCATAGTGAATATGATCCCAAATTAGTTTGGCCACTCTCACTTAATGTTCCTATTTCTGTTGTTGGCATGGGAAAAAATGCAGATGTTTGATAAAAATTATCTACTATCCTTAAATCCTTAAATCCATTCATTTCCTCAATTTTCTTTTGTTCCATAATCTTTCCTCCTAATTATGATAATTCTATCATCTTCCTAATTGTAATATTTATTTCTTGCTCTTCCGCAACAATTTTAAAATCTTCTGTTAGATAATTATACTTCATTAATAGCATTTCTGTATTATTTCCAACTATTTTTCCTGACATATTTAATAACAAGAAATATTCAGCATTTTCTGTTAATAAATTTCTACAAATATAATATTCATCTCCATTACTTAATCTAATGTATTTGCCAGTTTCAAAATTTTTCATTATTATCACTCCCTAAAAAAATTAAAAAATTTATTTAGATTGATTTCTTTATCAAATTGTTTATTTATTTTATCAATTGATTGTCCTTGTTCCATACCATCTGTATATGCAGCTATATATTTTTGGAAATCTTCTGCTTTAAAATCCACCTTATAAGATTTTACATATCCATTATAGTTATTAAATGCCTGTTCAAATTCATCTAATTTATCTACGTCAGTATTTTGTAATCCTGCAAAATAAGCATTAAAATATTCATCAAAATCTTGTACTTGTGATAAATCCAAATTTTTAAAATGAGTTAGCATTTGATCATTTTTTGCAATATCATTTGGCACTTTCTGAAGTCTTGCTTTGTATATTTGTACCAAAACTTCATTTCCTTTTAGCTCTTTACTATGGCTTTCTTTACTATATCCTGCTTCGGAATGTTCTTGTATTAATTTACTTTGTGCATCTTTTCTTTCTAAAAGCACTTGTAATTTTTCATTTTTAAAATTTAATAATTTACTTTGTACATCTAGTTGTTGTAAAGTATATTCAAGTTTATCTGCATCTGTTGGTTCTTTTATTAATGCATATTTAGCTATCGCATTGTCTCTTTGCGTTTGTATTTTTTCAACTTCATCAAGATAATTAATAGGTGATGACTCAGATTCTACTCTTTCATCCTCTGAAAAAGGTCTATCCAGTAAAGCGGATTCCTCTCTAATATCAGAATTAGTTCCTTTTATAAGATCAGCTATATTTCTGTTTTCATCAATTAAATCATTTGAACTTTGTTCTAAATCTGCTAATGCATCAATTTTATTTTCTGTTAAATCATATTCTATACTTATATTGTTATGTTCATTTATAATAATATTTGCTCCTGAAGTGATAGCAGTTCCTATGGTTCCTCCTATTAGTGCTGCTGCAGCTATTGGAATAAATAGTCTTTTCTTTTTATTTTTGGATTCTTGAGATGGTTTTGTAGCTTCACCTTGAACTTGTTGCTGACCATCTCCTGGGTCTGTTTTTCCAGCATCTCCATTAGCCTTGTTCTTATCTTTATCATCAGGTACTATGATTAGAACTTGTTCAGGTTCTTTATCTGGTTCGTATTTTCTTGCTGAATCTAATATGAGGTTAGTTATTTTTTTTATATTTTCTTCTGTGTTTTGTAAATATTTTCCTTCTATTTTTCGCTTATCTTCTTTACCTAAAATAGCTCCTCCTATGTTCTTCTTAAACATCATTAAAGTATAAAAATTAGGTTTTTTTTCATTTTTTACTATTTCTCCTTCTGAGAATTGGGACAATGCACTATTTACAGCACTTTCCACACTAGGTTCTGAAATGATATATTCATCATCTTTTTCTTCATTTTGATCTTTGTCAGCCATTTTTTCACCTTCTTTTACAATTTAATTAATAGTATATATTAGATATTAATTTTTGTATATTAGTAAAATTTTAATTCCTTACTAAATCATGTTCACTATTTAACATATTATCTATTGCTAGAGTAGTTTCATAATCTGATTTCATTTTATGCATTTTTGTATTAACTTTTTTTGCAAGTTCTGCCTCTCGTTCTAGTGTAACTCCTATTGCTTGATGGTTTCTTATTAATATATTTTCAGAAATTTTTTCTGCACCGTTTTCACTTATTTTTAGTTTCTTAGCTATTTTATGTATTCCAGGTATCCCATTACTAGCATATGCAGCAATAAATTGTTCATCTAGGCTCATATTAATCCCTAGTATTCCTATAGCTTGTTCTAATACAGATATATTATTTCCATTATCTTGAAGCTGTATATCTAAATTTGCTATATTTGCTCCTGGTATTGTTCCAACTAACCCAATACCATATATAATATGCCCTTTCAAAGATTCTCTCATTATCTTTCTTTGAATCAATGGTGTAATGCTATTCCATTTGCTCTCTTTATCATGTGTTACAATATAGTATTCTTCATTATTTTCATCTAGTCTTTTTATAATTGCTTTATTTTCTATTCCATAGTCAGAACATAACCATAATCTTTGCTTATCTTTTGTATCCATAGCTACCTCCACCTATTTGGTATTTTTTTCCTCTAAAAGTTTTACTTTTTTATTTCTTAAAAATAACATTTTTATAATTTTAGGAATTCTATTTAACATTTCTTTTAATGAACTACATTCTTGTTCTAATTTTTTTATTTCTTCATCTTTATTAGAAATTACTTTTTGATATCCATAAATTAATTCTTTAGCTTTTGGTAATTTTTGATTTTCTTTTTGCAGTTTTGAGACATCTTTGTTCAAATTAATATTATCTACTCTTGCCTTATATCCTTCGTTTTGCTCATTAGCTATATTAAGATATTCAACAATCTCTTTCTTATATTCTTCATAAAAATTCCTATTACTAACATCATCAGCAATTTTTTGTAAAAATTTCCATGTCTGTGGATCTATACCTTGTTCTTCTAACGAAATCTCTGGGTTAATTACAATACTAGAATCAACTTTCATATTATCTTCTATATATTTTAAAGTTTCTTTTGGAATTGAATCATAATCTTCTTTTGGGAAACAATCGATTATTAATTTTGCTTGATATAAATATTGTGATTTTGATAACATATAAACTTCTCCTTTTTTGCTTTTGTAAAAATTAATCTAAATTATTTTTATACTAATATAATTAATATCACAACAAATTAATTTATTCAATAAAATTTTATAAAAAGAATTTAAATGAAGAAAACCACAAAGGGTATAAACTATTAACTCCCCCTTGTGGTTTCTATTTAATGAATTAAAATATATTTAAATTTGTGTTCAAATTTATCTAAGCATATTCTGTTTGGAAAAGTAAGAACCATAGTTGCATAGCCATCTGCTTCACATTTTACCGACTTTTGCAAGCTAACATTATTTTCTAAAGCAAATTTTAAGGCTGTTGCTATATTTTTATACATACGCTTAATGCTTCCTGTTGTCTTGCTTGCTATCGAAGAAAAAAATTCTTGTTCCTGATTTATGTCATCAAATGATGGAAAATATCTATATGATTCCGGAATCAAAAATTTGTATTCTACTATGTATTTGCTTACAAGTATTATTCCCTCAGACATCGTGTATATCCCCCTCAATTAAAGCTTGCTTTTATAAATGCTTATAACGGCGTTAAGCTGTTTTTCTATCGTTTTGTATAACTTCTTTTCTTTACCTATTCTTGATATTAAAAACACTTCCTCTTCTGTTAGGCCGGCTAACACTGTATATTCTGTATTTAATCTTAAAATTATTAATTGCTTATGCTGTACAGCATCTGCGGCTTCTTTCCAAAGATTATCAGATTTTAATGTAGAATAAATAAAGCTACCTCGTTTAGAGGTTGAAGCATCAACAATATCGGTAATAAATTTTTCTGGCCCCTTCTCTTTATAGTTGGATGACAAGTATATTTCCGTTAATTCCCTTGTATTTAATACAATATTTGTATCAAAATAAAGCATAAAAAATCTTACCACCCATATTGCAGATTCCAAAAGAGAGGCTCCATCCTCTATCGTTTCTATCTTTACCTTATATACATCTTCTAGATGCATTGGTAATTCAAATGGAGGGTTTACATATCCAGCTCGTAAGTTTCTCTGTAATTCTTCTTTCTCCCCTTCTGTAATATAAGAAGTATCATTTAGCCGATTTAGCATATTTAATACTCCTTTTAATTCATCAAGTTCCTTTTTCATTCTCATTCCCCTTTCTGCCAAATTCTGGCATTAATTTTTCTGTAGTGCGACTTATTAATTATACTACTATTTACCAATAATTTCAATTTCTTAAGCTTAGTTTTATTACTTTTTAAATATCTATAAGTAAAAAATACACCTAAGCTACAATAGCTTAGGTGTTTATAATTTAATCTTATTCGATATCAATATATTTTTATCTGGAAGTTGTTTTGGTACTTCTAGTGTTAATGTTCCATTTTTGAATTTTGATTTAATATCCTCTTCTGTTACATTTTCTCCAACGTAAAAGCTTCTAGAACATTCGCCATAATATCTTTATTTACGTACATATTTACCTACTTCTTTGTCTGTTTCTGGTTTATTTGCTTTAGCATGAACTGTTAAATAACCATATTTTATGTGTTGACACCTTTTATTCTTAGGTAGCACATATGTATAAGGTCTTTTAAATTTTTACAAGTATATTATATATCAGTTTTTAGTAAAGTCATTACTAGAACGCTAAAATTTGCAAAAGTTTCACATTTTTCATACATCTATTTCTATTTTGCTGCCATCATTTGTTTTGGTTACTATTATTTTTTTATCTATTCTTTCTTTTAGTTCGGTAACATGACTAATTATTCCAATCAATTTATTATTATCAATTAATAAACTTAAAGTATTTATAGCTTGTTCCCTAGATTCTGTATCAAGTGATCCGAACCCTTCATCTATGAATAAAGTATCAATTACAACTCCTCCAGAATAACTTTGAATTACATCAGATAATCCTAATGCCAAGGATAGTGCAGCTTTAAAAGCTTCTCCTCCAGATAATGATTTTACATCTCTTCTTTTTCCATTATAATTATCTATTACTTCTAAATCTAGTCCTACTTTATCTGAGATTTTTTCTGGTTCTTCTTTTCTTACTAGTTGATATCTATTTTCTGACATTTTTTCCAATCTCTTATTTGCCTCTATTATCACCATGTCAAAATATGTCGCTTGAACATATTGTTCAAATTCAATTCTTTTTTTACCAGGTAATGTTCCATTTGCTGTTCTACTTAATTCATCATATATAATAAAGTCTTTTATTTTTTTCTTAAGTTCTTTACTATTTTCTGTTAACAATTTATATATTCTAGTATTATTATCTAATTTCCCTTTAATTTGAATATGCGTTTTTCTTTCTTCTTCCAAGTTTTCTTTTTCTACTTTTAACTTATATTCTTCATTTGTTAATTCCATTTTTTTCTTTCTGGTAACTTCTTTTTCTAACTCTAATAATTTTGTATTATTTACTGTTACATTAGTATTAAAAATATCTATACGTTGTTGTAATTTTTCTATTTCTTTATCAGAAATTAATGCTTCTTTATATTCCTCTTCTGTTTTAAAGCCTAGTTCTGATAGACCTTTTAAATAATCTTCAGTATATTCTTTTAATTTGGCTTTTCCTTCATTTAATTGTTTGCTTTTTTCTTCCTGTAGTGTCTTGTCTTTTACTAATACATTTTTTTCTAGGTTTACACTAGCTATTACTTGATCTTTAAATTTTTCATAATCAAAGTTACCTAGTTCTAACTTTTCTTTCGATATATTTATATATTCTGATGATAGTGCTTGTTCATCCATCATTAATTTCTCTTTATTTTTATCAAATTCTTCCCTTAATGTTCTTTTTAAGTCTTCTAGTTTAGCTTCTTTGCCCAAGTTTTCTTTAAATTCTTGCATTAAAGTATTTATTTGTGAATTAGTATTAATACACTCTTCTTGTTGCTTCTGTTTTTCTTTTTGCTTATCTTCTAATTTTTTCTTTAATTGGTCTAATGCTTGTTTAGTAAGTACACTTAAACTTTTTTGGGCAATTTTAGGATGTTCCACACTTCCACATACAGGACATGGTTTATTATCTTCTAACTTTTCTGCAATAATTCCAGCTTGTTCTTTAAAAAATTCATCTTCTTTTTCCAAATAGTCATTATTCATTACCTTATATTCATTTTCTAGTTTAGTATATGTTTCTAGCTGAGCCATTTTTTTATTTTCAAACTCTTCTATTTTTTTTATTCGATTTCCCTTTTCTAATAGCTCTTGTTTTACATTTTTGCACTCACTATATTCTTTATATATTTCTCCTATTTTATTAACTGATTGTATTTTCTTCTCGTGTTCCTTCTCTTTTTCTTGTCCTTTTATAATATTTATATTTAAAATTTCTAAATCTTTTTCTAATTTTACTATTATTTCTTTTTGATTTTTTACTTTATCTTCTGTTGGTTTTATTGCTTCTTTTATTTTTTGATTTTTAACAATCTTAATTTTTAAATCTTCTATCTGATTTTGTTGGTTCTTATATTCTGTTTGCTTCTTCAATAATTCATTATAATTATCTATCTTTTTATTTAATTCTTCTTGCTTTTTTATTTTTTCTTCAAACAATTTTATGTTCTGCTCTTTTTTAGTTATTTGTTCTTCTATTTTAGAATTTTCTAATTCATTCTTTTTTAATTCCTTTTTTAAGTCTTGCAAAACATTTTCTATATCTACTTCATTTAAATCTTTGGCCGAGATATCTATTTTTCTTTCTTTGTCCCACAAAATGTTAGCTGTATTTGTTATAAACGAATTTTTTAGTTCTTTTAAATTGTCTTCATTTTCTTTTAATTTTTCCTTTAATTTTTTTGAAATTAAATTATATATGTTAGTATCAAAAATTCTCCTAAAAATTTCAGTTCTATCTTTACTTTCTGCAAATAATATTTTTAAAAACTCTCCCTGTGCAAGCATTGCTATCTGCTTAAATTGTTTAGCATTAATTCCTAAAATTTCTTCTATTTTAGTATCTACATTCTTTATTCCAGCTACTACATTATCATCAAATTCTAATGATGCATCAGCAGGTTTTTTAGTAAAACCTTCTCCCTTCTTTTTAGGCTTCTCATAAGATGGATTTCTTAAAATTCTATATATTTTATTTTTGTGTACAAATTCTAATTCTACAAAAGTTTCTGTGTCAGGATCTGCAAAATCACTTCTAATAGATTGAATTGGTCTGTTTGACCCACTTACTTCACCAAAAATTGCAAAAGAAATTGCATCAAAAATACTTGTTTTACCAGCACCTGTATCTCCAGTTATTAAAAATATTCCATTTTCTCCTAATTTTGTAAAATCTATTACTACTTTATCCTTATATGGTCCAAAAGCACTAATTGTTAAGTTAATCGGTTTCATGTTTCACCTCCGAAATTATATTCTTAATAATTTCTGTTTCGTTTTCATTTAAATCTATATTATTTTGAGATTTATAAAAATCACAAAATAATTCTAACTCACTTTTCATTTTTATATTTTCAAGATTTAAAGCTTGTTGTTCTGTGCTACCAGCTGTTTTACTATTTCTTATTTCTAGTTTTAGAGTATTAGGATATATTCTTCGTATTTGCCCAATAGCATCATAAACAGGCTCTTCGTTAGTAATTACAGCTTTAATATAATCATTTAAATTGCCAGATTCATAATTTTCCTTTTTTATTAGTTCCTCTATTGGTCCTTTAATTTCCTTCATATCACGCAATGGTTCCAATTCAATTAAATTTATGTTAATATTTCCTTTTTCTTTTATCTCTATAACCGGAACATTTTTCTTGTGGTTAATCTCAGAAAATGAGTATTTTAGCATTGTACCTGCATACCTAGCAGTATCTCTTCCTATTTTTTGTGGTCTATGTACATGGCCTATTGCAACATAGTCAAAGCATTCGAAATTAGACACATCAACATTTTCTATTCCTCCTAATGACAATACTTCTGATTCTGTTCTTTCTGGTTCTACAGTTTCTGCAGTTACAAATTGATGAACAAGTATAATATTTCGTTCTTCTACATCAATTTTTTCTTTTGTTATTATTTTATTTATCGCTATATTATAGTTATTTTCTAGGTCATCCTCAAAAAACTGCTTTACCTCTATTGGTTTTACAAATGGCAACATATATATATTCAATTTTCCATATTCATCTTGCAACTCTACTTTTCTTAAATTACCATTATATTTACTTTCTATATATAGCCCTTCATCTTCGAAAATTTTGCTTCCAAAAGCTAACCTATCCTTTGAATCATGATTTCCAGCTATTATAAATACTTTTATTTTTAACTCTTTTATAAGTGTTCTTAAGAAGCTATCTAGCAAATTAACAGCTTCTGCAGGTGGCACACTTCTATCGTATACATCTCCTGATATTAAGACAGCTTCTATATTTTCTCTTTTTATTATTCCTATAATTTGCTTTAACATATATTCTTGGTCTTCTATTAAAGATTGCTCTTGTAATATCTTTCCCAAATGTAAATCTGCTAAATGTAAAAATTTCATTTTGTCCCTCCCCTGCATAAGGATATCATATTTTATATAAAAAACAAAAGAGGTAAAATTATAAATTTTACCCCTTAAAATATTTATTTATTCAATTTTAATTTATTTAACACAATACCAACTGTATGTACAATTTTAGTTGCATTTTTATTTGCAACACCTTTACCCAATGCTTTGCCACCAACTGTTAAAGCAGAAACTAAAGCACTTATTATAAATTGTATATCAAATCTTATTCCAAATTGATCAGTAATTTTTACAGCAATTAAAGCACTTATAGCACCACTTAATACACCACAAATATCACCTATTACGTCCGCACAAATATTTGCAACTTTTGGTGCATTTCTTATTAATTGTATTGATGCTTTAGATCCTTTTACCTTTTTAGTTGCTTTTGCGTGAAATTCGTTTTCGTTTGCAACAGTTACTGCAACACCTACTATATCAAAGAATATACCTACAAAAATAACTAATACCAATATTAAAATAGCTGGTAATAAAGCAAAATTTGATACTCCATTAGCTGATATATACGAAAATAGCATAGATAATATAAAAGTCAATGAAAAAACTTGTATAAACCATTTAATTTCCGATTTTTCTTTTTTATCTTTCATTTAATTTTTGCATAAAATAAAATTATGCATTTCTCCTTTCTTTATAAAAAAATTAAATTGCTGACAAAATTTTTTATTTTTGCAACAGCAATATAACAAAAAATATCAAATAAGGCAGATATCTCTGCCTTTTTAATTGTTTTTAATGGTAAAAGCTTAAGTAAATTTTACAGTTTAGGTCTATTCTTTGATATAG
>OBDM01000927.1_pt1 | contig 9611 bp, 9 predicted proteins | sample 1518281 | NCBI WGS metagenome assembly OBDM01 (sample SAMN01760942, study PRJEB22395) | human gut metagenome | reverse complement strand
CGAAAACCATAGAAAGAAAGACGAGATTGAGAGATAAAAGTAACTCTCGAAATTGTTTTTCGGACGGTAAAAAGACGAAAGTCTGCACCGTTGCATTGTCTTAACCAGCAGACTGTTTGTAATTACATTCGTAATTCCAAGCAGTAAAAGCTGGTTAGGGATAAATCCCTAAAACCCTTTTAAAATGTATCACAGGAGGAAATTTTCAATGGCAACCAAACAGGAAATCATCGCGGAATATCAGATTCACGAAGGTGACACGGGGTCTCCGGAGGTTCAGATCGCGCTTCTGACCGAACGCATCAACCACCTCAACGAGCATCTTAAGCTCAACAAGAAGGATCACCATTCCCGCCGCGGCCTTCTGCAGATGGTCGGCCGGCGCCGTGGCCTTCTGAACTATCTGAAGGATACGGACATCGAGCGTTACCGTTCCATCGTTGCGCGGCTTGGCCTGCGCAAATAAGAATAACGCGAAACCAAATGCCGGCGGAGGAAGCTCCGCCGGCATTTTTGCTTTAGTCGGGTATACTCTATTTTTCTTCCTGTCGATCTTCGCATTCCTGCAGCGCGGCTTCGAGCGCCGCAATCCGCATGCGCAGCTTCGTCAACTCCATTTCAACCGGGTCGGGCAGGTTTATCTGATCCAAATCAATTTGGTCGCGCGGCTTTGCGGAGGCGGTTGCACTGGGGCAATCCGGCACGGCAGAGCAATCCTCAGCACCGGGGGTGCAGGCGGGCGTTCCATCCGGCGTGCGCGGGCAGCCTGCGATTTTTACAACATGCCCCGGTACGCCCACAACGGTCGCATAGGGCGGCACATCCTTCAGCACGACCGCACCTGCGCCGATCTTTGCATAGTCGCCGACGGTGATGGGGCCGAGCACCCGCGCGCCCGCAGCAACCATTACGTTGTTCCCGATGTTTGGGTGGCGTTTTCCGGTTTCCTTGCCGGTGCCGCCAAGCGTTACCCCCTGATAGAGCGTTACGTTATCCCCTATGACCGTTGTTTCACCGATAACCACGCCCATACCATGGTCGATAAACAGCTGCCTGCCGATGATTGCGCCGGGGTGAATCTCAATACCCGTGAAGAAACGGGAAAGCTGAGAATGGCGCGCGCAAGCATCTTCATGCCATGCGTATGCAGAAAATGGGCTGTGCGGTGGTTGCGTACCGCATGGAAGCCCGGATAGCAGAGAAAGACTTCAAAGCCGCTGCGCGCGGCTGGATCGCGTTCCAAAACACAGCGAATGTCACTTTTTAACCGTTCAAACATGCATCGTTCTTTCCTTACCTGATGATCTGTGCTATAATACCACAAAATTATATATTATGGAACTATAATCACACTTGCGGCATGTCGCACAGAATATAATATGTGCCGTGTACCGCATGCGTCTCATTTGGGAGGACAAGAAGTATGGAGCGGATTGCCACAGGACTTTCCGAGCTGATCGGCCGCACACCGTTGATGGAGCTGCAGGGATATGAAAGAGCCGTGGGCGCGCCTGCGCGCATAGTTGCCAAGCTCGAATGCTTTAACCCTGCGGGGAGCGCGAAAGATCGCATCGGCCTTGCGATGATCGAAGATGCGGAGCAGCGGGGGCTTCTCCAGCCCGGCGCGGTCATCATTGAGCCTACAAGCGGAAACACGGGGATTGGCCTTGCTTCGGTTGCGGCGGCAAAGGGGTACCGCGTGATTCTTACGATGCCGGATACCATGAGCGCGGAACGCCGTAGCCTGCTTGCAGCCTATGGCGCGGAGCTTGTGCTGACGGAAGGTGCGAAAGGCATGGCGGGAGCAATCGAAAAGGCAGAGAAGCTTGCGCAGGAAACGCCCGGCGCGTTCATCCCCGGACAGTTTGAAAACCCCGCGAACCCACGGGCACATTATGAAACGACGGGCCCGGAAATTTGGGTGGATACGGATGGGAAGGTGGACATCTTTGTTGCGGGTGTGGGCACCGGAGGCACGATCACAGGTGTGGGACGATATTTGAAGGAAAAGAACCCTGCTGTGCGCGTGGTGGCTGTGGAGCCTGCGGGTTCGCCGGTGCTTTCGGGCGGAAAGCCGGGGCCGCACGGCCTTCAGGGCATTGGCGCAGGTTTTGTGCCGAAGGCGCTTGACACCACAATTTATGATGAAGTGATTTGCATCGAAAACGCGGCGGCAAACGCGGCGGCACGTGCCGTGTCACGTGCGGAAGGTTTGCTCGTGGGCATTTCTTCCGGCGCGGCGCTTGCAGCGGCAACGGAGCTTGCAAAGCGCCCGGAAAATGCGGGCAAGCTGATCGTCGCGCTCCTGCCGGATTCGGGAAACCGATATCTTTCCACAGGGATATTCGACTGAAAAATGCAATATGAAACAGGAAAGCGGGCAAATCAGCCCGCTTTCCTGTTTCCGCAAATCGACAATTGTCTTTTTTACAAGGGACGCAAAACGAAACGCGCAGGTCGCTGCGCTTGCTTGAAAGGCTGGCAGGGAGCAAATCTCACAGAGCTTTGCTTACAGCTCCGCCCGGAAGACCCCGGAGGTTTCCCCCCATGGGTGGTATCCTGTGCCGATGCGTGCAAATCCGTATTTTTCATAAAACCCCACGTGGTCGCTGCACAGGTATAGATACGGGAACCCTGCGGCGCGTGCGTCCGCTTTGCCGCGTTCGATCAGAAGGCTGCCATAGGCATGACCACGGTGCGCAGGCTCGATATAAAGCGCGCAGAGCCAAGGGTAAAGATCCATGCGGCTGATAAAATCGTTTGTAATGAGCCCCGCACAGCCAATGGTTTCACTGCCCTCTGTAAGCAGATACCATTGCGGCAGGGGGGCGGCGGCAGTAAGCGCGTGGCGGATGCAGTCGTCATAGACCATCCTGCTCGCTTCGCTGGCCCACTTCTCCTGAAAATAGAAAATCATGCGCTCCGCGCTTTCCGGATGTTCCCGGACGGAAATCACGTTCATCTTTCGCGCTCCTTTGTTTTTCTTCCAATATAAAGCAGGTGTTCCGCGAAGGGCAGTGCATCCGGAAGCTCACACAGGCGAATGCCGAGGCTGAGCCATTCCTGATATACTTCCTCCGGGGCTGCATAAAGCCGGTCCGAACACGGCGCAAAAAAGGATTCGCTTGAAAGAAAGTGCAGCGTTTCAAGCGGGAACTTCGCCATGAAGGGCAGCACATTCTGATGCCGCTCAAAATAAGCATCCGTAAACGCCCGGCCGGCAAAGGGCTTTTGCTGCACCAAAAGCTCAAACAGGTCGAGGATCCCGGGATTCAGCACATCCGCCGGGTAATCCCGCATATCGTAAATCAGCCCTGCATACGAACCGATGAAGGCTGCAGCGATCGTTCCGCCGGGCTTCAGGCGGGAAAGCGCGGCACGCATGGCTTCCGCCCGTTCCTGCTCCTCCCAGAGGTGGTACAGCGGCCCCATGAGCAGGACATGATCAAACATCTCGTGCGTGAGCGAAGCGATCTCGCGCGCATCGCCTGCGAACGCTTGCAGAGAAAGGGATGCTTCTTCTGCTTTTCGCAGCGCGAAGGCGGCGTTTTCAGGCGAGAGGTCGCACAGCGTCACCTTCACGCCCCGCTGTGCAAGTGCGAGCGCATAGCGCCCAGGACCGCCGCCAAGATCGAGCAGCGCGTCGCCCGGTTTGATATAGCGGGTGAGAAAACTCATGTTAATGTCGAATTCCAAACGTGCATTTGCAAGGCGTTCCCATTCTTTTTCCGGGCAGGAATCGTAGTATGCCTTTACGTTTGCCGTTGGCGTGCTCATGTGCAACCCTCCTTTGCGGTTAAAATTGTTCCGATTATACGCCGGCATACATTGGATGTCAATGTAAAAATCATATATTATTTGTTCCCGGCAAGATGAATGGGTACTATGCTATACTGGAAAGCAACAGAACAGGATGAAAACGAGAAAGGGAAAAGCCATGTTTACAGAAACAGAGTATGCTGCGCTGCTTATGCGCCTTGCGGAGTTGGGTGAGGAGAAATTCCGTGCGTTCAACGAAAAGCTGATGCCGGGCACGACGGGAACCTATGGCGTGCGCATCCCATTGCTTCGCACGATGGCAAAGGAGATCATCAAAAACGATGCAAAAGGCTTCCTCGCCGTGGCGCGGGACGATACACACGAAGAATGCATGCTGCAGGGGCTTGTGATCGCAGGCATGCGCTGCCCGGAGGCAGAGCGTATGGAGTACCTTGGCGCTTTCGTCCCGAAGATTGACAACTGGGCGGTGTGCGATGTGACCTGCGGCAGCCTCAAGAGCGCTGCAAAGAACCGTGAAGCCTATTGGGCGTTTCTTACGCCGTACCTTGCCTCCGAGCGGGAATATGAGGTGCGCTTTGCCGTGGTGCTTCTGCTTTCGCATTTTATTGTTCCGGAGTGGATTGGCCGTGTGCTCGCAGTGCTTGCAGATGTTTCACAGGAAGGGTACTACGTGAAAATGGCAGTTGCCTGGGCGCTCTCCGTGTGTTTTGTGAAGTTCCGGGAGGAGACGCTTCTTCTGTTGGAAAATGGCGTGCTTGATGACTTTACACAGAACAAAGCAATCCAGAAATGCTGTGAATCGTTTCGCGTGAGCGATTCGGACAAAGCGTTATTGCGCGGGATGAAACGGTAACGGAAGAATCAAAGTTACACAATACGTAATTAAAACGGATAAGTTTGGAAAAATACGCCTCCAAGGCTTTACATGGGCTATAGTGTGGTGTAAAATGGACAAGCAAGCAACCACAATATTTTGGGCTGCAATGCATTTTAATTCATATATATAGTGCATTTGGGGGGGACGCTGCTATGACACGCCTGAGCAAAAACGCCGTTACTGTGCTGGAACGCCGGTATTTGGCCAGAAACGAAGCATCGGAATTGATTGAAACACCGGAAGGCATGTTCCGCCGTGTTGCGGATGCAATTGCCGCCGGGGACAAGGCGTATGCTCCCGATGCGGATGTTGCGGCACTTTCGGACAAGTTCTATGAAATCATGACGGAGCTTTTGTTCATGCCGAATTCGCCCACGCTCATGAATGCGGGCAAGCCGCTCGGGCAGCTTTCCGCGTGCTTCGTGTTGCCGGTAGCGGATTCCATGCCGGAAATTTTTGAGGCGGTAAAGAATGCGGCGCTCATCCATAAGAGCGGCGGCGGGACGGGGTTCTCATTTTCGCGTCTGCGCGCATCCGGCGCGACGGTGCGCTCCACGGGCGGCGTTGCATCCGGTCCGATCAGCTTCATGAAGGTGTTTAACGCAGCGACCGAGGCCGTCAAACAGGGCGGCACGCGCCGCGGCGCAAACATGGGCATCCTGCGCGTGGATCACCCGGATATCGTGGATTTTATCCAGTGCAAAAAGGATACTTCAGAAATTACAAACTTCAACATTTCCGTGGGCCTTACGGAAAAATTCATGGAGGCCGTGGAGCGCAACGAGGAATATGACCTTATTGACCCGCGGGACAAAACCGTTGTGGCGCGCAGAAATGCCCGCGAGGTGTTCGACCTCATCGTGGATATGGCGTGGAACAATGGCGAGCCGGGCATTGTGTTTTTGGACCGCATGAACCGGGACAATGTCGTTCTGGAAGCTGCGGGCGAAATCGAATCCACAAATCCCTGCGGCGAACAGCCGCTGCTCCCTTATGAAAGCTGCAACCTCGGTTCATTGAACCTCGCGCGCATGCTTCGGGAGAAGGATGGCGCCTATGAAATCGATTATGCACTTCTCGGGGAAACGGTGGACGCCGCAGTTCATTTCCTGGATAACGTGATTGAAGTCAATAAGTATCCGCTGCCGCAGATCGAAGAGATGACGCTCGCCACGCGTAAAATCGGTCTTGGCGTGATGGGCTTTGCGGACATGCTCTACCGCCTTGGCATTCCGTATAATTCGGAAGAAGGCATTCAAACCGCAAACGATATCATGAGCTTTATCAACGAACGTGCGCACGCTGCGTCCATCGCGCTTGCAGAAAAACGCGGCGCGTTCCCGCTGTACGAAAAGAGCACGCTCGCCGCGGGCGGAAAGCCCTATCGCAATGCGACTTGCACTACCATAGCGCCCACGGGCACGATTTCGATCATCTGCGGTGCGTCCAGCGGCGTTGAACCGCTCTTTGCGCTTTCTTTCGTGCGCAACGTTATGGATGACGACGAACTGCCGCAGGTTGATCCTTACTTTGCGGAGGTCGCAAAGCGTGAAGGCTTCTATTCCGATACGCTCATGCGCCGCATTGCCAAGGAAGGGACGCTTGCGCATATCGACGAGGTACCGGAGCATGTGAAGCGCGTATTCGTTACAGCGCATGACATCTCGCCGAAATACCACATCCGCATGCAGTCCGCCTTCCAGCGCCACACGGATAACGCGGTTTCAAAAACCGTGAATTTCCGCCACGAGGCCACGCGGGAGGAAGTTGCGGAAGTATTTACGCTTGCCTATAAGCTTGGCTGCAAGGGGGTTACCATTTACCGCGACGGCAGCCGTTCCGGTCAGGTACTTTATGTGGGCGATAAGAAAAAGGAGGGGGCGGAGGAAGCTCCCATCGTGCGTGCGGTTACGCCGCGCCCGCGCCCGGAAATCACCCGCGGCATCACGGAAAAGGTGGTCATCGGGTGCGGCAACCTGTATGTTACCGTGAATTATGATGACGAAGGCATCTGCGAGGTGTTCGCAAACCTTGGCCGTGCCGGCGGCTGGCCCAGCCAGAGCGAAGCCGCGAGCCGCCTGATCTCTACTGCACTGCGCTCGGGCATGGACGTAAATGCCGTCATCGAACAGCTCAAAGGCATCCGCTGCCTTTCCACAGTGCGCCAGCGCGCGACGAACCCGAACATCAAGGTGCTTTCCTGCCCGGACGCCATTGGAAAGGTGTTGGAAAAGGTAGCCAAGATCAAGGCACAGGAGGATGCGGAGCGTCTGCATAGCGCCGTGATCCCTCCGATTGAAAAAGAGCCGCTTACCGATGGCTGTGAGATCATGGATGGCACATCCGCCCGGGCCGGTACGCCATGCCCTGAATGCGGCTCCAAATTGGAGCACGAGGGCGGCTGTGTGATCTGCCGCGCGTGCGGATACAGCAAGTGCGGTTGAAAACAGCATAAAAGAATGGGAAATCCTGCGCGCGGGCAGAAAAATGGTTTACAACCCGCGCGCATACTGCTAAAATATTAGATGGTGCGTTATGCGCCCTTCCTTGGCGCATTTCCATATTATGCGACCGCATCGAAATACTTCATTTATACCGTGAGGGGGAATCATCACACAATGAAAGATTACACCGCAGCAAACATCCGCAACATCGGTATCTTCGGCCATGGCGGCGAGGGTAAAACCACGCTTACCGAGGCCATGCTCTTCAACGCCGGCCTGCTTGAGCGCCTTGGCCGGGTGGAGAACGGCACCACGACCACGGACTACGATCCGGAAGAGGTAAAGCGCACGATCTCCATTAACGCTGCGCTTGCACCCCTTGAGTGGAAAGACGTGAAGTTGAATATCATCGATGCACCCGGGTTCTTCGATTTCTACGGTGAGGTTGCGGCGGCTATGGCGCTTGCAGATTCCGCGCTGATCGTGGTCGGCGCTGTTTCCGGTCCCGTTGTGGGAACGGAAAAAGCCATGGAACAGTGCAAGAAAACCGGCAAAGCACGCATGATGGTCGTGAACCAGATGGATCGTGAGAACGCCAATTTCGATAAGGTTATGGAAGCTGTGAACGCGAAGTTTGGGCCGAGCGTGGTGCCGATTCAGCTTCCTATCATGGAGAAGGGTGCGTTTGTCGGCTATGTTGACATTCCAAACATGACGGCTAAGAAGTTTGACGGTAAGGGCGAGAAGGAAATGCAGATCCCTGCCGCATTGGAAGGCCGCGCACAGGAGCTTTATGAAGCCCTCACCGAGGCTGCTGCAGAGGCGGATGAAGCGCTGATGGAAAAATACTTTGAGGAAGGCGAGCTTTCCCGTGAGGAAATCCTTACAGGTTTGAGCCTTGGCGTTAAGGAAGGCGTAATTACGCCTGTGTGTTGCTGTGCGGCGCAGCCGAACATCGGCATCCCCACGCTGTTGGACAATCTGGTAAATTATATGCCTGCGGCAAGCGAAGCAAAAGCTCCCAAGGCTGTGGACGCAAAAACCGGAGAGCCGGTTGAAATCAAGCAGGACGGCAAGTTTGCTGCACAGGTCATAAAGACGGTTGTGGATCAGTTCGGCAAGTATTCCATCATCAAGGTTTACAGCGGTACGTTGGATGCAGCTGTTACCCCTTACAACAGCAACAGTGAGAAGAGCGAGAAACCTGGCACGATTTATATCATGCGCGGCAAGAAGACCGTTCAGGTCGATAAGCTGATTGCAGGCGATATCGGCGCGTTGGCAAAGCTGCAGTTCACTGCGACCGGAGATACGCTTTGCGATGCTTCCGCACCTGTGAAATTTGATGCGATTGAATTCCCGAAGCCGTGCATCAGCCTTGCGGTCAGCGCGAAGAAACAGGGGGAAGAGGATAAGGTCTTTGCCGGCCTGAACAAGCTCTTGGAGGAAGATCCCACCATCACGCTTGATAAAAATGCCGAAACCGGCGACGTGCTTCTTTCCGGCCTCGGCGAGGTACACCTTGATGTTGTCTGCGCGAAGCTGAAGAATAAGACCAATGTGGAAGCGCAGCTTGCGGATCCGCGCATACCGTACCGTGAGACGATCCGGGCCAAGGCGGAGGCCGAAGGTAAGCATAAGAAGCAAACGGGCGGCAGCGGCCAGTTCGGCGTTGTAAACATGCGCTTTGAGCCCCTTGATAACGGTGAGGACTTCGAGTTTGTGAACGCGATCGTGGGTGGCGTGGTTCCGAAGGAATACATCCCTGCGGTAGAAAAAGGCACGCGCGAAGCCATGCGTAAGGGCGTCCTTGCCGGTTATCCGATGACTGGCCTGAAAGCAACGCTTTACTTCGGTAAATATCACCCCGTGGATTCCAAGGAAGTGGCGTTCAAGTCTGCTGCGCGCCTTGCTTATAAGGAAGCCTGCGCAAAGGCATCCCCGGCGCTCATCGAGCCGATCTATCACTATGATATTTTCGTTCCCAGCGATTACGTGGGCGACATTATCGGTGACCTGAACCGTCGCCGTGGCCGCATGTTGGGCATGCATCCTGTGGATGGCGGCACGAAGATTGAGGCGGAAGCGCCCCTTTCCGAAATGTTCAAGTATGCCACGGATCTGCGTTCCATGACGCAGGCGCGCGGTTCCTTCACCAGCGAATTCATTCGCTATGAGGATGTTCCGGCCAACGAAGCAAAGAAGATCATCGATGCAGCAAAGCATGAGGATGACGAGGAAGAATAAAAAGAATCCCTTTAGGGGCATGTTGAGGGCGCGGGAAACCGCGCCCTTGCTATAGAATGATGCAGTTAAATTCCCATCGGTTGACAAAGGAAGCATGCGATGCAAGTCGCTATCCTTGGCCACAAAACGCAAGAACCCTATCAGAATTGTGATCCAAGAGTTCTGAGGTGACAGACTGTGTTTATTGTGTGGCGTAGTGGCACAAAGGCAAGCGGATGCAACAATTTGCAGATTCTGCCCACCCTTTAAAGCTGTACGTGCCT
>OBDM01000906.1_pt1 | contig 9745 bp, 5 predicted proteins | sample 1518281 | NCBI WGS metagenome assembly OBDM01 (sample SAMN01760942, study PRJEB22395) | human gut metagenome | reverse complement strand
AGATCTACACTCTTTCCCTACACGACGCTCTCCCGATCTGCGGCGTCTGCGAGGGCTGCGTTCAGTCGGGCGCGGCGCTCATCGGCGGCGAGACCGCGGAGATGCCCGGATTTTATCCGATAGACGAATACGACCTCGCGGGCTACTGCACGGGCGTTGTCGACAAGGACAGAATTATTGACAATAAAACAATGACCCCCGGCGATGTTATAATCGCGCTCCCCTCGAGCGGCGTTCATTCAAACGGCTTCTCGCTCGTGAGAAAAGTTTTTGATGTTGAAAACCGCAATCTCACCTTCCCCGTTGACGAGCTCGGCGGCAAGAGCATCGGCGAGACTCTGCTCACGCCGACAAAGATATATGTAAAGCCCGTTCTCGCCCTGCTCGAAAAGATAAAAATCAAGGGCATATCCCACATCACGGGCGGCGGCTTCTATGAAAACATCCCGAGAAGCATCCCCGACTCTCTCGGCGCGAAGATAGACCGCTCGGCGGTAAAAGTTCTGCCGATATTTGATCTCATCGCAAAGGCGGGAGATATCTGCGAGCGCGATATGTTCAACACATTCAACATGGGTGTCGGCATGAGCATAGTCGTTTCAAAGGACGACGCCGACGAGGCGCTCAGCATTCTCAGAGCCTCGGGCGAAGAGCCCTATATCATAGGCGAAATAGTCTCGTCTGCGGAGAAAATCGAGATATGCTGAAAAACTTTCTGAGTTCTGTCTGCGCAGGTGTATTGATTTCCATCGGCGGCTGTGTATTTCTCGCGTGTGAGAACAGATATGTCGGCGCGGTGCTGTTTTCGGTGGCTCTGCTCTGCATCTGCCTCAAGGGCTATGCACTCTACACCGGCAGGGTCGGATATATAATTGAGAGCCACAAGAAGAGTGATTTTGCCGCTCTTGCGGTTATACTCATCGGCAATCTTATAACGACATTTCTTCTCGGCATGCTCGTGCGAGTCTCTATGCCGCAGCTCGGCGAGACGGCAACTGCAATTTGCTCCGCCAAGCTCACCCAAGCGTTCTGGCAGACTCTTGTCCGCGCGTTTTTCTGCGGAATACTGATGTATCTTGCGGTAAGCACATACAAAGAGAAGAACACTGTTTTGGGTATTCTCTTCTGCGTGCCGGTGTTTATTCTAAGCGGATTTGAACATTCGATAGCCGACATGTTCTATTTCGGCGCATCGGGCATCTTCTCGTTGAGTGCCGCGCTGTTCATGCTCGCTGTTGTTATCGGCAACTCGCTCGGCGGAATGCTGCTGCCGGCGCTGACTCTTATCGGAGGGGAGAAAAAATGAAAGCAAACAAAGCTGAAATCGCCGTTTTTGTCTCCGGCGGCGGAACGAATCTCCAGGCTCTTATCGACGCGCAGAAAAGCGGAATAATCGAGCACGGCGAGATAAAGCTGGTCGTTTCGAGCAACCCGAACGCCTACGCGCTCGAACGCGCGGCGAAAGCGGGAATCAAGAGCGTCACGGTCAGCAAGAAAGAATTCGGCAGTCAGGCGGCTGTTGAAGAAAAAATAATTGAAATACTCGAAGAAAATAATATAGACCTGATAGTCCTCGCGGGCTACATGAGCATACTGAGCGCGGACTTCACGCGCAGATACGAGCGCAGGATAATAAATGTCCACCCGTCGCTCATCCCGTCGTTCTGCGGCGAGGGCTTCTACGGGCTGCGAGTCCACGAAGCGGCGCTGAAAAAAGGAGTCAAAGTGACGGGCGCAACGGTTCATTTCGTCAACGAGATACCCGACGGCGGCGAAATAATCATGCAAAAGGCGGTCAAAGTCAGGGACGGCGACACGCCCGAAACGCTCCAAAAGAGAGTCATGCGGCTCGCCGAATGGAAGATACTCCCGGCGGCGGCGGAAAAAATATCGGACGAGATAGTCCGAAAAAAAGCGGAGGAAAAATAATGGATATTTACGCAGTCAACGACATAGCAAAGCTCATCGAGGGCAATTCCTACGTAGGCAGAGGCATCGTCATCGGCAAGAGCGCCGACGGCACAAAGGCGTGCACCGCATATTTCATCATGGGTCGCTCGGCAAACAGCCGCAACCGCATATTCACCGAGCGCGACGGAGTGCTCTATACCGAGCCGTTCGACGCTTCAAAAGTAGAAGATCCGAGTCTCATTATTTACGCCGCAGTCAGAAATTACGAAAACAAGATAATCGTCACAAACGGCGATCAGACGGATACAATAAACGACGCGCTGAAATCAGGCGGTTCGTTCAAGAGCGCGCTTGAGACCCGCGAGTTTGAGCCGGACGCGCCGAACTTCACCCCCAGAATCAGCGGCATGCTGACATTTGAAAACAAAGATTTCACATATGAGATGAGTATTCTCAAGAGCGCGGACGCCGCGGGCAGTGCGTGCAACAGATACACATTCTCTTATTCCCCGCTCGCAGGTCTCGGTCATTTCATCCACACCTATGTCTGCGACGGCAACCCCATTCCCACCTTTCAGGGCGAGCCGGAGAGAGTGGCTATCCCGAACGATATCGACGAGTTCACGCAGTCACTTTGGAACGCTCTTGACGCGGACAACAAAATCTCGCTCTATGTCAGATACACCGATCTCGTGACCGGTGCGGAAGACAGCAGACTCATAAACAAGAACGCTTGAAAAGGAGAATAAAAATGAAAGAATTCGAGCTCAAATACGGCTGCAATCCCAACCAGAAGCCCTCGCGCATCTATATGGCAGACGGCGGCGAACTGCCCATAGAAATACTCTGCGGCAGACCCGGATACATAAACTTTCTCGACGCTTTCAACTCCTGGCAGCTCGTCAAGGAGCTCAAAGAGGCTCTCGGTCTCCCGGCGGTCACTTCTTTTAAGCATGTCAGCCCCACCTCGGCGGCGGTCGGCATTCCGCTCTCCGACAAGCTCAAAAAAGCCTGCTTCGTCGACGACATAGAGGGCCTTGACGACTCCCCGCTCGCCTGCGCCTATGCGCGCGCACGCGGCACGGACAGAATGTGTTCGTTCGGCGATTGGGTCGCCCTCTCCGATGTCTGCGATGTGACTACCGCGAAGATGATAAAGCGCGAAGTTTCCGACGGCATCATCGCCCCCGGCTATGAGCCCGAGGCGCTCGAAATTCTCAAATCCAAGCGCAAGGGCAACTACAATATAGTGAAAATCGACCCGGATTATGTTCCCGAAGAGACAGAGCGCAAGCAGGTCTACGGCATAACCTTTGAACAGGGCAGAAACAATTTCAAGATAAACAGAGAGCTGCTCTCTAATATAGTCACCGAAAACAAAAATCTCCCCGACAGCGCGGCTCGCGATCTCATAATCTCGCTCATAACGCTCAAATATACGCAGTCGAACTCCGTTTGCTACGCAGTTGACGGGCAGGCTATCGGCGTCGGCGCGGGTCAGCAGTCGAGAATACACTGCACCCGCCTCGCGGGCACAAAGGCGGACACCTGGTTCCTGCGCCAGCACGAAAAAGTCCTGAACCTCCCGTTCAAGGATTCGATAGGCCGCCCCGACAGGGACAATGTCATTGACGGCTACATCAACAAAAACGAAGAGGATGTCTGCGCCGAGGGCAACTGGCAGAAATATTTCACCTCCCGACCCGAGCCGCTGACCGACGGGGAGATAAAAGAATATCTCGCTTCAATTGACGGCGTATCGCTCGGCTCGGACGCGTTCTTCCCGTTCAGCGACAATATCGAAAGAGCAAAGCGCAGCGGAGTAAAATATATCGCAGAGCCCGGCGGCTCCATCCGCGACGACCTTGTGATAGAGTGCTGCGACAAATACGGCATGGTCATGGCATTCACCGGCATGCGCCTGTTCCACCATTGACGGAGGACTGAAAATGAACATTCTTGTAGTAGGTTCCGGCGGAAGAGAGCACGCCGTTATAAAAAAGCTCCGAGAGAACAGCGAAGTTAAAAAAATATACGCCCTGCCCGGAAACGGCGGCATCGCCGCAGACGCCGAATGTGTCAACATAGGCGCTACAGATATTGACGGCATCGCGGAATTTGCAAAGAACAATCAGATAGACTACGCCGTTGTCACTCCGGACGATCCGCTCGTGCTCGGCTGCGTCGACAGGCTTGAGAGCCTCGGCATCCCCTGCTTCGGCCCGCGCAAAAACGCCGCGATAATCGAAGGCAGCAAGGTTTTTTCAAAAAACCTGATGAAAAAATACGGCATACCCACCGCACAGTACGAAGTTTTTGACAGCGCGGAGGACGCGCTCGCCTATCTCGATTCAGCACCCGTTCCGACCGTTATAAAGGCGGACGGTCTCGCGCTCGGCAAGGGCGTTATAATCGCCGCAACGCGCGACGAAGCAAAAGAAGCGGTCGTTGAAATCATGCGCGACAAGAAATTCGGCAAGAGCGGAGACAGCATCGTTATCGAAGAATTTCTGACGGGTCCCGAGGTCTCGGTGCTCTCGTTCACGGACGGCAAGACCGTAGTCCCCATGATATCGTCGATGGATCACAAACGCGCACTCGACAACGACGAAGGTCTCAACACCGGCGGCATGGGCACCGTTGCGCCAAACCCGTATTACACAAAAGAGATTGCCGACAGGTGCATGAAAGAGATATTCCTGCCGACGGTAAACGCGATGAACGCGGAGGGCAGAACTTTCAAAGGCTGCCTTTATTTCGGACTCATGCTGACCGAAAACGGTCCTAAAGTCATTGAATATAACTGCCGCTTCGGCGACCCGGAGACTCAGGTCGTGCTCCCGCTGCTAAAGAGCGATCTGCTCACCGTTATGAGAGCCACAACAGACGGCACGCTCGCCGAAACACCCGTTGAGTTTTCGGATAAAAACGCCTGCTGCGTGGTCATGGCCTCAAAGGGCTATCCGGTCGCATACGAAAAGGGATATGAAATAGATATCCCCGATGAGATAAAGGACAGCGTATATGTCGCGGGTGCTGCCGAGAAAAACGGCAAGCTCGTGACAAGCGGCGGCAGAGTTCTCGGAGTTACGGCGGTCGAAGATACGCTCGAAAAGGCTGTCTCCTCGGCATACGAAAAGGCAGAAAAAATTCATTTTGAAAACGCCTTCTACAGGCACGACATCGGCGCGAAAGCGCTCGCCGCAAGGGAGGAAAAATAAATGGTATACAGAGTATTCGTCGAAAAGAAAAAGGAGCTCGCGCAAGAGGCAAAGTCCCTGCTCAGCGAAGCTAACGACCTGCTCGGAATCAAGAATCTCACCGATGTGCGCGTTATCAACCGCTACGATGCGGAGAACATCACGCCCGAGCTCTTCGATTATGCAAAGCGCACCGTGTTCTCCGAGCCGCAGCTCGACATCGTATCGGACAGCATCGAGATAAACGGCAAGTGCTTTGCGGTCGAATTCCTGCCCGGTCAGTTCGACCAGCGCGCCGACTCTGCGGCTCAGTGCATCCAGATAATCTCGCAGGGCGAGCGCCCGCTGATACGCACGGCAAAAATATACATCCTCATCGGCGACATAACCGACGCCGACGCGCAGAGGATAAAAAAATATGTCATCAACCCCGTCGAGGCGCGCGAGGCAAGCCTTGAAAAGCCCGAGACGCTCGCCGTGAAATACGATATCCCGACCGAAGTCAGAACTCTCGACGGATTTATCAATCTCGACAGAGCTGGGCTTGAGGACTTCGTCAAAAAATACGGTCTCGCCATGGACGCGGACGACATTGCGTTCTGTCAGGATTATTTCAAATCCGAGCACCGCGACCCGACGATAACAGAAATTCGCATGATCGACACCTACTGGTCAGATCACTGCCGCCACACTACTTTCCTTACTGTCATAGACAGCGTGAAATTCGAGGACGAGCTGCTGCAAAAGACCTACGACGAATATCTTGCGGTCAGAAAAGAGCTCGGGCGCACGAAGCCGATATGCCTTATGGATCTCGCGACGATAGCGGTCAAATATCTCAAGAAACACGGCAAGCTCGACCGCCTCGACGAGTCCGAGGAGATAAACGCCTGCACGGTGAAAATAGATGTCGAGGTCGACGGTGTCACCGAGCCGTGGCTCCTGCTCTTCAAAAACGAGACGCACAACCACCCGACGGAAATGGAGCCTTTCGGCGGCGCGGCGACCGGCATCGGCGGCGCTATCCGCGACCCGCTCTCGGGGCGCTCGTATGTCTACGGCGCGATGCGCGTCACCGGCGCGGCAGACCCGCTCAAGCCCATTGACGAGACGATAAAGGGCAAGCTGCCGCAGAGAAAAATCGTCACTACCGCGGCAGCGGGCTATTCCTCATACGGCAACCAGATAGGCCTTGCCACCGGCATAGTCGACGAGATATATCACCCCGGCTATGCGGCGAAGAGAATGGAGATAGGCGCGGTCATCGCGGCGACTCCCGCAGAGAATGTGCGCCGCGAAGTTCCCGCTCCCGGAGATATTGTTATCCTGCTCGGCGGCTCGACCGGACGCGACGGCTGCGGCGGAGCGACGGGTTCTTCAAAATCACACACGGTCGAATCGCTCGAGAGCTGCGGCGCGGAAGTTCAGAAGGGCAACGCGCCCGAGGAGAGAAAGCTCCAGAGACTTTTCAGAAACAAAGAAGCCTGCCTGATGATAAAACGCTGCAACGACTTCGGCGCGGGCGGCGTATCGGTAGCTATAGGCGAGCTTGCGGACGGACTTGAGATAGACCTCAACGCAGTGCCGAAAAAATACGAGGGTCTCGACGGCACGGAGCTTGCGATAAGCGAGAGCCAGGAGCGCATGGCGGTCGTTGTCGAGCCGCACAATGTTGACGCTTTCCTTGCGCTGGCGAATAAAGAAAATCTCCAGGCAGTGCCCGTGGCAAAGGTTCAGGCCGAGCCGAGACTCGTCATGAACTGGAACGGCAAGAAAATTGTTGATATCAGCCGCGAATTTTTGAATTCCAACGGCGCGGACAAGCATATAGACATCACCCCCGAGGCTCCCGCACTCAAAGAGAAGGAAATCTCCGGCTCGTTTGCGGAGAATTACTCGGCACTCGCATCCGACCTCAACATCTGCTCGAAGCGCGGACTTTCCGAGCGTTTCGATTCAACGATAGGCGCGGGCACGGTGCTCATGCCGTTCGGCGGCAAGAATCAGCTGACGCCCATTCAGGCGATGGTGCAGAAAATATCCGTCGAGAAGAAGCACACCGACGACTGCTCGCTCATGGCGTTCGGATACAATCCGTTTATAACCGAGCAGAGCCCTTATCACGGCGCATATCTTGCGGTTATCGAATCGGTCTGCAAGCTCATCGCCTCGGGCGCAGAGTTCAAGGATGTTTATCTCACCTTCCAGGAATATTTTGAGCGCCCCGGCAGGGACGGCAAGCGCTGGGGTCAGCCTTTGGCCGCGCTTCTCGGCGCATTCAAGGCGCAGATGGAGCTCGGAATCGGCTCGATAGGCGGCAAGGACTCGATGAGCGGCTCGTTTGAGGACCTCGACGTTCCGCCCACCCTCGTCTCGTTCGCCGTGACAACGGAAAAGACCTCTTCAATAGTCTCGCCAGAGTTCAAATCGGCGGGTCACAAGGTTGTTTTCATCGCGCCGGAGAAAGACGAAAACGGTCTGCCGAAGACCGACTCGCTAATAGATGTGTTCTCCCGAGTTACCGGGCTTCTTCGCTCGGGCAAGGCGGTTGCCTGCTACACTCCCGGCATGGGCGGCATAGCGGAGGCGGTCATGAAGATGGCGTTCGGCAACGGCATCGGCTTTGAATACAGCAAAGACATAACGCTCGAAAAGATATTCGGACTCAGCTACGCGGGCTTCATTCTCGAACTCGCAAACGGCGCAGAAGAAACAGGCACGCTTCTCGGTCACACGAACGACAGCGGCTGCATCAGCCTTAACGGCGAGAGCATCGCTCTTTCGAAGCTTCTCGGAATATACGAGAACAAGCTCGAAAGCGTCTACAGCTGCAATATCAAAAACGCCGGCAAGGGTGCTGAGAACTTCTCATATGAAACTGTTGAGCGCAAAGCTCCCGCGATAAAAGTTGCAAAGCCGCGCGTGCTCATCCCGGCTTTCCCCGGCACGAACTGCGAATACGACAGCGCAAAGGCAGTCCGCGACGCGGGCGCAGAGCCGGAGATAATTGTTATAAACAACCTCAGCGCGGACGGCATCAGCCGCAGTGTCGAAAAATTCGCGGACGAGCTTCGCTCCTCGCAGATGATATTTATCCCCGGCGGCTTCTCCGGCGGCGACGAGCCGGACGGCAGCGGAAAGTTTATCACGGCATTCTTCAGAAATGCCGCGATAAAAGAGGGCGTCACCGACCTGCTTGAAAACAGGGACGGACTCATGTGCGGAATCTGCAACGGCTTCCAGGCGCTGATAAAGCTCGGACTCGTCCCCTACGGCAAGATAATCGACACGGACGAAAATTGCCCGACGCTCACCTTCAACACCATCTCGCGCCACCAGTCGCGAATAGTGCGCACCCGCATTTCTTCGAACAAATCGCCATGGCTCGCGCTGACGCAGGTCGGTGACATATATTCCGTGCCGATCTCGCACGGCGAGGGCCGTTTCCTCGCAAGCGACGAGCTCATAGCCAAGCTCGCCGCGAACGGACAGATAGCCACGCAGTATGTTGATCTTGACGGCAACGCTTCAAATGATATACACTTCAACCCCAACGACTCCGTCTGCGCTATCGAGGGCATCACATCGCCCGACGGCAGAGTCTTCGGAAAAATGGGACACAGCGAAAGAATCGGAAAAGGTCTTTACAAAAATGTCCCGGGAGATTATAATATTCGTATGTTTGAAGCGGCTGTTAAATATTTTAAATGATGACAAGGAGAATGGAGCATGGCCTATTTATCCGACATTGAAATTGCGCAGCGCTGCAAACCCGAGCACATCGGCGTTATCGCAAAGCGCGCCCATGTTGACGAAAAGTACATCGAACAATACGGAAACTACAAGGCGAAAATAGACCTGTCCCTGCTCTCGGAGACGAAGCGGGAAAACGGAAAGCTGATTCTTGTCACCGCCATAACCCCGACCCCCGCGGGCGAGGGCAAGACCACGACGACGATAGGCCTCGCAGACGGACTGCGCCGGATAGGCAAGAATGTCACAGTCGCCCTGCGCGAGCCGAGCCTCGGCCCGGTTTTCGGAGTCAAGGGCGGAGCCGCCGGCGGCGGATATGCGCAGGTGGTTCCCATGGAGGATATCAACCTCCACTTCACCGGCGACTTCCACGCGATAGGCGCGGCGAACAACCTGCTTGCCGCGATGCTCGACAACCACATTCAGCAGGGCAACGCCCTGGGCATAGATGTCCGCAAGATAACATGGAAACGCTGCGTTGACATGAACGACCGCCAGCTTCGATTTATCGTCGACGGCATGGGCGGCAAGGCGAACGGTATGCCCCGCGAGGACGGGTTTGACATAACCGTCGCGAGCGAGATAATGGCTGTGCTCTGCCTTTCAAGCTCGATAACCGACCTCAAAGCGAGGCTCTCGCGCATGATTGTCGGCTACACCTACGACGACAAGCCCGTGACCTGCGGCGAGCTCAAGGCGGCCGGCGCGATGACCGCGCTTTTGAAAGACGCCCTGAAGCCCAACCTTGTCCAGACCCTTGAGGGCACGCCTGCATTTGTCCACGGCGGGCCGTTCGCGAACATAGCGCACGGCTGCAACTCCGTCATGGCGACTAAGATGGCGCTCAAGATGGGCGACTACACCGTCACCGAAGCGGGATT
>OBDM01000896.1_pt1 | contig 9800 bp, 6 predicted proteins | sample 1518281 | NCBI WGS metagenome assembly OBDM01 (sample SAMN01760942, study PRJEB22395) | human gut metagenome | reverse complement strand
ACTGCAAGCGCCTTTCCGAGGTTGCCGGCGTCGAGGTCAGCGACTTCGAGGGCATGAAGGCCGCCATCTCCAAGCGCTACGATGTCGCCCACGAGCTGGGCTGCCGCGCTTCCGACCACGCACTCGACTACGTTATGTACGTTCCGGCCACCGCTGACGAGATCGAGGCCATCTTTGCCAAGGGCCTTGCCGCCGAGCCGCTTACCGAGGACGAGGTCCTCAAGTACAAGACGGCCTTTATGCAGTTCGTCGCCGGCGAGTATGTCCGCCTTGGCTGGGCCATGCAGCTGCACTTTGGCTGCAAGCGTGACAACAACCGCGCTATGTTCGCCAAACTCGGTCCCGACACCGGCTACGATTGCATCTCCAACTACACGCCGTCCGACCAGCTGGCCGATTTCCTCAACTCCATCCAGGAGTCCACGGGTCTGCCCAAGACCATTCTGTACAGCCTGAACCCCATCGACAACACCATGATCGATACCGTGATGGGCTGCTTCCAGGAGGCTCCGACCGCAGGCAAGATCCAGAACGGTTCCGCCTGGTGGTTCAACGACAACGAGGTCGGTATGCGCGAGCAGCTCACGGCTCTGGCTAACGAGGGCGTGCTGGGCAACTTTGTGGGCATGCTTACCGATTCCCGCTCCTTCCTGTCCTACCCGCGTCACGAGTACTTCCGTCGCGTGCTGTGCGGCGTGATCGGCGAGTGGGTCGAGCAGGGCAAGTATCCGGCCGACATGGAGCTGCTGGGAGCCATCGTGCGCGACATCAGCTACAACAACGCGGTCCGTTACTTTGGCTTTGACCTGGATACCGTCGAGGCCTAAACCCGCATCGAATCACACCGAACTCGGGAGCGCCGTTGCCACACGCGGCGCCCCCGTTTTGCCTGCACGCTAACAGCAATCTAAGGAGAGACATCGATGGAGAACATCAGCTACGAGACGCTCGAGAAGATCGGCTACAAGGGCTACCTGCTGCCCAAGGACGCGCCCGAGAAGGTTCTGCAATTTGGCGAGGGCAATTTCCTGCGCGCCTTCGTCGACCGCTTCTTTGACATGGGCAACGAGGCGACCGGCTGGAATGGCAAGGTTGTCATGGTGCAGCCCATCAGCGGTGCCTTTGGCTTTGCCGACGGTATCAATGCCCAGGACGACCTGTACACCGTGCTGGTGCGCGGCAAGGAGGACGGCAACACGGTCGACGAGTCCCGCGTGATCAGCGCTTGCAGCCGCTGCATCAACCCGTACCGCGAGGACGACTACCGCGCCATGATGGAGGTCGCCGTCTCTGACGACCTGGAGATTATCGTCTCCAACACCACCGAGGCCGGTATCGCCTACGACCCGTCCTGCAAGGCCGACGACATGCCGCCCGCGAGCTTCCCCGCCAAGCTTGCCCAGGTGCTCCACACCCGCTGGGCTGCCGGCAAGCCGGGCGTCATCGTGCTCGCCTGCGAGCTCATCGATCACAACGGCGAGGAGCTGCTGCGCATCATGAACCAGTACGTGAGCGACTGGGGCTGGGAGGACGAGTTTGCGCAGTGGATGGCCAACGACTGCACCGTCTGCACCACGCTCGTCGACACTATCGTCCCCGGCCGCATCCGCGACCCCAAGGAGGCCGCTGCCGTGGCCGAGCGCCTGGGCTACGAGGATCCCTTCCTGGCCGTGCGCGAGCCCTTCCAGATGTGGGGCATCCAGGGCGACGAGTCGCTTGCCGAGAAGCTTCCCTTCGTAAAGGCCGGCCTGCCGGGCGTCTTTGTGACCCCCGACGTCACCCCGTACAAGAAGCGCAAGGTCCGCATCCTCAACGGTGCCCATACCGCCTTTGTCCCGGGTTCCTGGGTTGCCGGCTTTGACATCGTGCGCGATTGTATGCACGACGAAACCGTCCGCGGCTTCATGAACACCATGCTCTACGACGAGGTCATCCCGACGCTTGCCGCCGACCTGGACGTCGAGGACTGCAAGGCCTTTGCTGCCGCCGTCGAGAACCGCTTCGACAACCCGTTTATCGACCACGCGCTGCTCTCCATTTGCCTCAACTCCACGGCCAAATGGCGTGCTCGCGACCTGCCCACGCTCAAGGACTATGTTGCCGAGACCGGCAACCTGCCCAAGTGCCTGGGGACGAGCCTCGCTACGCTCATTGCCTTCTATACTCAGGAGCTCGTTGCTCGCGAGGGCGATGGCCTGCACCTGCGCCGCGCCGACGGCACCGAGTACACCGCTCAGGACGATGCCTTCGTGCTCGACTTTTACGCCGCTCACGCCGGTGCAGACGATACCGAGCTGGTGCACGACGTGCTCACCAATGAGCAGATGTGGGGCGAGGACCTTACGCAGATCACCGGTCTCGAGGAGTTTGTCGTCAACGCGCTCACCGTCGTGCGTGTCGAGGGCGCCAAGCAGGCCTTCGCCAACGCTCAAGCGTAAATTCCCGGTGCGGGCGCCAGACGGCTTGCCCGCGCCTCGACTTCTGCTCAACCTGTAGGGTTAGGACCATTTGTAATGAACACTATCCAGATCAATCCGGCCGATAACGTGATCGTCGCGCTGTCGCCGCTTGCCAAGGGCACCGCCGTCGCGGTTCCCGGGGTGGGCGAGGTCGCTGCCGCGGAGGATATTCCGCAGGGCCACAAGATGGCCGTGCGTGCCATTGCGGCGGGGGAGAACGTTGTCAAGTACGGTCTTCCTATCGGCCATGTGACGGGCGACATCCAGCCCGGTCAGTGGCTTCATACGCATAACGTCAAGACCAACCTTTCGGGCGAGGTCGAGTACGTTTACAATCCGACGCATCCGGTCGTTGAGCCGGTTGAGCCCGAGACCTTTATGGGCTTCCGTCGCGCCGACGGCCGCGCCGCCACGCGCAACGAGCTGTGGATCATCCCCACGGTCGGCTGCGTCAACGAGGTCGCACGTGCCATGTGCGAGCAGGCTCAGGATCTGGTCGAGGGTTCGCTGGAGGGCGTCTATTACTTTCCGCATCCGTTTGGCTGCTCGCAGACCGGCGCCGACCATGCCCAGACCCGTCGCCTGCTGGTAGCGCTCTCGCGTCACGCAAACGCTGCGGGTGTGCTGTTCCTGTCGCTCGGCTGCGAGAACTGCACGCATCAGCAGGTGCTCGACGAGCTGGGCGAGTACGATCACGAGCGCGTTCGCTTCCTTACCTGCCAAGATGTTGCCGACGAGCAGGTCGAAGGCCACAAGATTCTGTCTGAGCTGGCCGACCTGGCCAAGCAGGCCAAGCGTGAGCCCATTCCGGCCTCCGAGCTGGTCATTGGCCTTAAGTGCGGTGGCTCTGACGGTCTTTCGGGCATTACCGCCAACCCCACGATCGGTCGCGTGAGCGATATGCTCGTCGCCCGCGGTGGCACGTCGGTGCTCACCGAGGTCCCCGAGATGTTTGGCGCCGAGAGCATTCTGCTCGATCGCTGCGAGGACGAGCAGGTGTTTAACGCCGCCTCCGACATGCTCAACGGCTTTAAGGATTACTTTATTAGCCATGGCGAGGTCGTCTACGAGAACCCGAGCCCCGGCAACAAGGATGGCGGCATCACCACACTCGAGGACAAGAGCTGCGGCTGCGTGCACGTGATCCTGTTCTCGACCGGCCGCGGCACGCCGTTTGGTGCGCCGGCGCCTACGCTCAAGGTGTTCACCAACCAGCGCCTGTGCGACCACAAGGCCAACTGGATGGACTTTAACGCCGGTGTGGTGGCTACGGGCGAGCGTACGCTCGATGAGGCTGCCGGCGATCTGTATCAGCTGGTGCTGGACACGGCGAGCGGCAAGCTTACCAGCGCCGAGCGTCGCGGCTGTCACGAGATCAGCATCTGGAAGGACGGAGTCTGCCTGTAGCGATGACACGTTGAGCGCGTGATTGAATAAGCTGCTGCAAAGACTGAGCGACCCCGCCGAGGACAATCTCGGCGGGGTCGTTTTTCGTTTCTCGTTGCGTTGTCGTGCACGGCTTTTTTGGGAAGGGTGCCCGGCACCTCCCTCATCTCCAGAGAACAATGAACGTTCACCTAGTTGTTGCGTGGTGCTGAATCGACTTGATAATCAAAAATGCAGGGATTTTTTCATTTTCAGGCCCGTTCAACGGCAAAAAACGACCGTTCAAGGATAATATACAAGTGAACGTTCACCTATCATAAGCAATCGCGCATAATCTAGCTAAACGTTCACCCTGAACGGCATGCAGACAGACGTCGGTATGGACTCCAATGTCTTGTTCCAAGACAATCGAGAAAAGAGAGGGAGCTCGATGACTAACAAGATCGGTAAAAAGCGCAAGATCACATTCTGGACGCGCTTGGGCTTTGGTATGGGCGGCATGCTCAACTCCGGTGCCCTGACCTTTACGCACAGCTACATGGTGCTGTTCCTGTCCACGGAGTGCGGCCTGTCCGCAGGCGAGGCTGCGCTGATCAGCTCGTTCGCCATCTATCTCAACGCCATTCTGTGCCCGCTTATGGGCTTTGTGGCCGATAACTTCTACGCTACCAAGATCGGCCGTATCTTTGGCCGCCGCCGTTTCTGGATCTTGCTGGCAATCCCGATGATGGTCGCCGAGCCGCTCATCTTTGTGGCTACGCCGTTCGGTTTCCCGTACTACTTTGTGCTGTACCTGATCTACAACGTCGCGTATACGTTCTGCACCGCCAACCTGTCGCCGCTTACCATCGAGATGACCGACGACTTCAAGGAGCGTACGTACCTCACCGGCTACAAGCACCTCTTTGGTAACGCCGCCGGCTTCCTGATGGCAGCACTCGTCGGCTTTGGCTTTGGCACCTTCGGCGAGACCAACCCGTTCAGCTACTTCATCATCGCTACGGTCAACGCTTCGGTCATGGCAATCTCGCTGCTGTGCGTGTACCTGTCCACGTGGGAGCACACCCCCGAGGAGGTGGCTCAGGAGAAGATCGAGAGCGTCGGCGAGGGTATCAAGAAGTTCTTCATCGACGTTGTCTCTACCTTCCGCAACAAGTCCTTCCGCAAGGTCCTGTATGCACAGGTCTCCACGAAGCTCGCTGCTGCCTGCTGGTCTGCCTGCCTGTCCTTCTTCATCGTCTACTGCCTGCAGATTCCTAAGTCCTATGAGTCCGTGATGGAGATGCCCGGCAAGGTCGTCGCTATCGTCTGCACCGCCATCTGGGTTGCCCTCATGGCCAAGAAGGGCTTCCACAAGTCTTGGTACCTGGCCAACGTCGGTTGCGCTGCGTGCATCATCGCCTACAACTACTTCGCCTTTGGTCAGATTAACGGCACCTCCACGGTCGCCATCGCCATGATTGCCTACCCCATCATCTTCGCCATCTGGAAGTTCTTCTACGTTGGTTTCCAGTACCTGCCCGATGTTCTGCTCAACTACATCCCCGATGTCGATGAACTCATCACCCTGCGTCGTCGCGAGGGCATCTACAGCTCCGCTCAGCAGCTCTGCCAGCAGATCGCCCAAGCTATCGCCGTCAACGCATGGGCTATTGTCCTTGCTGCCTCCGGCTTCATTCAGACCGCCGGCAACAGCGACGTCGTAACCCAGCCCGCCACCGTGCCTCTGTACATCTGCGGCTACATGCTCATCGGCTGCGCCGGCTTCTTCCTGCTCGCGGCTGTCCTTGCCCGCGGCATCAAGATCGACAAGGAGCAGTGCGACATCCTCTGCGACGAGATCAAGCGCGTCAAGGAGGGCGGCAAGATGGCCGACGTCCAGCCCGAGGTCAAGGCTCTTTGCGAGGAGCTCTCCGGCTTCAAGTACGAGGACTGCTTCGCTCACAACAACGTTGGCTTCCAGGACGGCAGCGTAATTCCCGCCGAGTAGGGCAGGCGCATCGTCCAAACCACAGGGCCGTGCCACCGGAGATCCACCGGCGGGTGCGGCCCTTTTTTAAAAACGAGTAGTATGAACTTCTGATTACATTTGAGGGAGAGACCCATGGAGACGAACGTTATCTGGCGCAACGCCCGCGCGGCCGTTATTGAGCTCGACGACGGTGACTACTTTACCTGTGCCGATGCGTGGGAGATCTTTGTCAACGATGAGCCCGTCGGTACCACGAATACGGTCGAGACCTATGTTGACGGCCTGGTTCCCGGCAAGCGCAACCTCGTCCGCTTTGTCTGCGGCGAGCGTGAGCTGAGTGTGGGCGTCACCACGCCCGCGGAGCCCTTTACCATCAACGTTCGCGACTGCGGCGCCAAAGGCGATGCCGAGCACGATGACACCACCAATATCCAGGCTGCCATCATGGCTTGTCCCAAGGGCGGGCGCGTGCTGATTCCCGCTGGCAACTACCGCATCAAGTCCCTCTTCCTTAAGAGCAATATCAACATCGAGCTCGCCGAGGGCGCGGTGCTGCTGGCCCGTCACGACCGCGCGGCGCTTGCCTACATTCCGGGCACGGTCACGGGTGACAAGGGCACCGGGTATGCCGGCACCGATATGCTGCCCCTGGGCCGCTGGGAGGGCGAGAGCTTTTCGACCTATTGCTCGACCTTTACGGGTCTGAGCGTGCACGACGTGTGCATCTATGGCCGCGGCGCCATCGACGGCCAGACCGATTTTGCCGAGGATAACTGGTGGAACAAGGACTTTAAGAATATCTTCCGCCCCGAGGAGGGCCGCGAGATCGCCCGCCCGCGCATGATCTTCCTGTCCGAGTGCCAAAACGTGAGCCTTGCCGGCTTTACCGTCCGCAACAGCCCAGCATGGAACATCCATCCCGTTCTGTGCGAACACGTCGATGCCCTGTGCCTGTCCATCGAGGGTCCCAAGAACTCCCACAACACTGACGGCTTCGATCCCGAGAGCTGTGGCTTTGTTCGCATCCTGGGTTGCCAGTTCTCGGTGGGCGACGACTGCATCGCCATCAAGAGCGGCAAACTGGGCATTGAGCCCGAGCTTCGTCCCGCCACGCATGACGTGTTGATCGCTCACTGCTACATGCACGACGGTCATGGCGCCGTGGTGTTGGGGTCCGAGGCTGCCGGCGGCATCAAGGACCTCACCGTGAGCAAGTGCCTCTTTGAGCGCACCGACCGCGGCCTGCGCGTTAAGACTCGTCGCGGTCGCGGCAAGGACGCCGTCAACGAGGGCATCACCTTTGAGCACATTCGCATGGACGAGGTGCTCACGCCTTTCGTGGTCAATTCGTTCTACTTCTGCGATAAGGACGGCAAGACCGACTATGTCCAGAGCCGCGACGCGGTGCCCGTCGACGACCGTACGCCCGGCTTTGGCGCCACGACGTTTTGCGATATCGAGGCCACCAACTGCCACGCTGCCGCCGCCTACATCACGGGCTTGCCCGAGAGTAAGGTGACGCGCCTGACGTTCCAGGATGTCCATGTGACCTTTGCGGCAGATGCCGAGCCCTTTGTGCCTGCAATGGCCTGCGGCGTGGAGCCCATGGCGCGCCAGGGCATCATCGCGCAGAACGTGAAAGTCCTCGACCTGCAAAATGTGGTGATCGAGGGTCAGGATGGCGACGAGCTGCAGCTCGAGAACGTCGATAAGATTGTCCGTTCCTAGCTGGAATTGATGACCGGGGCCGCATTGCCGAAAAAATCGGCTATGCGGCCCTTGTGCCATGCGGCCGCGCTACGCATCATAACGAGAAGGTATACATGCTCAATAAAACGATTTGTGTCGGGGTCGATGGCTCGGATGCCGCGATCTCGTCCTATATTTTTGCTCCCACCGAGGATGCTTATGCCCTGGAACCCCGACCTGCAGTTTTGATTGTGCCGGGTGGGGGCTACGATCATATTTCGCCTCGCGAGGGCGAGCCGGTGGCGCTACGCTTACTTGCGATGGGGTATCAGGCTTTTGTTCTGGACTACTCGGTTGCGCCCGCCACCTATCCGCTTGCATTGCAAGAACTTGCGCGGGCGGTCGATACCGTGCGAAGTCATGCGACGGAGTTTTGCGTCGATCCCAATCGAATTACGGTCATGGGTTTTTCGGCGGGTGGACACCTGGTTGGCTTGCTCGGGGCGCTTTGGGACAAACCTTGGCTTGCAGAGTCGATCGCGACATCGCCTGAGTCGATTCGGCCTGACGCACTTTGCTTGGGCTATCCGGTCGTAAGCTCGGGGGCCTATGCCCATCGTGGCTCGTTTGAACACCTAACGGGTGCCGATGACGTTTTGGCTCAAAAGTTGTCGATCGAGAACATGGTGGGCGAAGGTTTTCCCCGTACGTTCTTATGGCATACCGCCGAGGATGCATCGGTGCCAGTTCAAAATAGCCTTTTGCTTGCGCAGGCGCTTGCCGATCACGGGATTGGCTTTAGCTTACATATTTTTCCGCATGGAAAGCACGGAGCATCGCTCGCCACGGCCCAAACGGCATTTAAGGGTTGCGCCGAGCATATTCAGCCACAGGTTCAGGGCTGGCCTGAGCAGTTTGCCGCCTGGGAGCGTGATGGACGATGAACGAAAGTATCAATGAGCTGCGTGTTTCGAGGGCTGCGTCAGGAGCGTATCCAACGATTTCTGATGCCTTGGCGGCAACCGATCAACTCTATCCGGACGCCGAGCAGGCGGTGACGATCCATATTGATCCGGGTGAGTACCGCGAGCGGGTCGAGATCCATCGGCCGCATGTGACGTTGGCGGGCGAGACGGCTGACAGCGTGCGCATCGTGGGCAGCCTGGGTGCCAAGATGCCCTCGGAGGACGGCTCGGGTGTCGACGGTACGCTCGGCACGTTTAGGACCTATACCGTTTTAGTCGATGCCGACGACGTGCGGCTCGAGAACCTCACAATCGTCAACGATGCCGGCGACGGTCGCGAGGTGGGGCAGGCGATTGCCCTGTACGCCGACGGCGACCGTTTGGTGGTCGACGCCTGTTGCATTACGGGGCGCCAGGACACGCTGTTTTTGGGCCCGTTGCCCCCGCGCGAAGTCAAACCGGGCGGATTCATTGGGCCCAAGCAGTTTGCGCCGCGTCGGGTGGGCCGTCAGTATTTTCGACGCTGCCGGATTGAGGGCGACGTCGACTTTATCTTTGGCGGCGCGTGTGCCTATTTTGAGGGGTGCGAGATCCGCTCGCTCAACCGCAATATGGACGTGAACGGTTACGTGACGGCGGCATCGACGCCCGAGGGAGAGCCATATGGCTTCGTGTTCCACGGCTGCTCGTTTACAGCCGCGCAAGACGTGGCACCGGATTCGGTCTATTTGGGTCGTCCTTGGCGTGAGTGGGCCCAGACCGTGCTGATCGATTGCTGGCTGGGACAGCATATCAAGCGCGAAGGTTGGTGGGACTGGAATAAGCCGGCGGCGCACGAGAGGGCGCACTACGCTGGTGCAAGCCTACATGGCCCGGCGAGTGATGCCGAAAACTGGGTGCCATGGGCGCACGAGCTCGATGCGACAGCCACTACCCGATACGCCCGCGAACAGGTGCTTTCTGGTGCGGACGGCTGGGACCCCGAAGGTGGCCCGGGCGACGCTGCGGAGACCGACAGTCTTTCCGATAACGGTCGCACGGTGCATATCGACACCTATTACGAAGACGAACTGGCGTTTCGTGAGCGCCTTAAGCGTGAGGGCCGCTCCGCCGCATTTAAGGGCACGACGCCCGAAGACTTTGAGGCATGGCAGATTGCGACGAGGGTTCGGCTGTTTGACCTGTTGGGCCTATCGATTATGGATCGCGTGTCGATTGAGGCGCGCGAGCTCGATCGGGTGCAGATTGCCGGCGGTATCGTGCGCACCCATGCGATGCTGCAGGTGGAGCGCGACGTTTGGATGAAATCAGGGAAAACGTAAGATGTGT
>OBDM01000885.1_pt1 | contig 9912 bp, 10 predicted proteins | sample 1518281 | NCBI WGS metagenome assembly OBDM01 (sample SAMN01760942, study PRJEB22395) | human gut metagenome | reverse complement strand
TTATTAGATTCGAAAATTTAGATAATTTTGTTAAAATCACTTTGAAGAAAGTCTTTAGTAAAAACTAAAGACTTTCTTCTTGTTCCAATCTTGGAATTCTTTTAAACGATATTCTTTTTTCTTGTTTATTTGCATCTATTACTTCTATATTTATTTTATCTCCTATTTTAAAAGTTTCTTTTGTTCTTTCCCCTATTAGAATTTTATGATCTGCATCATATTCATAATATTCGTCACCTAAATTTTCGAATCTAATAAGTCCTTCTACAGTATTTTCTAATTCTACAAATACACCAAACTGTGTAACTCCAGAAATAATACCTTCATATTGTTCCCCTATCTTTTTACTCATGTATTCGGCTTTCTTAATATCTATGCTATCCCTTTCTACTTGTGTCGCAATTTTCTCCCTATCTGATGATTGTTTAGCATCATTTTCTGCTACTTTGTTATAAAACTCTACTTGCTTTTCTGACATTGTATAATCATATTTTAAATACTTTGAAATAATTCTGTGTATAAATAAATCTGGATATCTTCTAATTGGTGAAGTAAAATGACAATAATATTTACTTGCTATTCCAAAATGTCCTTTGTTTTCTGAATCATATACAGCAACTTTTAAAGTTCTTAAAATCATATTAGAAACTATTTTTTCCTCTGGCTTTCCTTCCACTTCCTTTAGTATTTTAGAAAATTCTGCTGGATAAATTTTGCCTTCTTTAACATGAATCTTATATCCAAAATTAAATAATAATTTATTTAATTCGTTTACTTTTTCTATATCTGGTTCTTCGTGTACACGATATATAAATGGTGCTTTAAGCCAATAAAATTTTTCTGCAATTGTTTCATTTGCTGCTAGCATAAATTGTTCTATTATTTCATTTGCAAAAGTTGTTTCATATTTGCATACATCTATTGCATAACCATCTTGATCTAAGATAATCTTACTTTCCGGTATATCTAAGTTTAAGTAACCTTTTGTTATTCTCTTTTCTTTTAATATTTTCGCCAATTCTTCCATAAGTTTAAAATCTGCTATATAGTCTTTATATTTAGTTACTATCTCTTCATTTGAATTATCTAATATTGCTTGTACATCTTTATATGACATTCTTCTTGTAACATTTATAATTCCTTTATATACTTCACTAGAAATTATCTTACCTTTATTGTCTATCTCCATGCTTACAGATAATGTATATCTATCTTGTCCTTCATTTAAACTACAAATTCCATTTGAAAGTTCTCTTGGAAGCATTGGAATAACTCTATTTAACATATATATACTTGTGCCTCTTAATAGTGCTTCCTTGTCTAGTAATGTATTTTCTTGTACATAATGGCTTACATCAGCTATATGAACATCTAACTTATAATTTCCATTCTCTAATTTTTGAACACAAACAGCATCATCTAAATCTTTTGCATCTTCGCCATCTATTGTAAAAATATCATATTTACCACGAAGGTCTACTCTACCTGCTATATCATTAGGATTAATCTTATCTCCAAATTTTTGTGCTTCTTTTACTACATCTTTTGGAAACCTGTATGGCAAATCATAATCTTTAATTAAAGAAAGCATATCGATACCTGCTTCATTTACATTTCCTATAACCTCTAATATTTTTCCTTCTGCCTTCTTACCTTTTTGTGGATATTTAGTAATTTGTACAAGAACTTTATGATTATTTCTAGCCTTTCCAAAATTCTTTTTAGAAATAAATATATCTCTACAAAGCTTTTTATCATCAGGTATTACAAAACCAAAATTTTTATTCTTTTGAAAAGTTCCTACTAAAGTATCTTTTTTATGTTCTATAACTTTTAATATTATTCCCTCTTGTCTAGCACCATTTGATTTTTTCTTTAACTTTACTAAAACTCTATCTCCACTAAACGCATCTTTAGAATCTTCTTTAGCAATATATATATCATCTTCTTGGTCTTCTACGATAACAAAACCAAATCCTCTTTCATGTCTTCTAAAAATTCCTTCTATAAATCTATTTTCTTCTTGCATTTATCTCTTCCTTTCGAAATATGGGCTCGGGGACATCTGGATTTTGAGACATCCGGGATTTAGGGAGATCCGGGATTTGGGGACGTTCCTTTTTTCCCTGTTTTTATTATTATCTCGTGATTATTAAATTTTTATTACTTGTCCTCTAGCATTATTTTATTTATATTAGCATTATATTTCTAATACAAAAAAAGCAGACATATGCTGCTTTTTTACATCAGATTATTTTATTAACATAAATACAATTCCTAATATAATTGTTAAAATTGCAAATATAACTCCTAATATAATTGTCCATCTTTTTTGCTTTCCTGCTTTTGTTCTACCTTTGTTTTTATCATAAAAATTATTTGTTGCAGTATCTGTAATAGCTCCAGATGCTCCGTTATCTTCTTTTTCTTGAACTAATGTTAATATAATAATTGCTGCAGCAACTATAATATATATTACTATTAATGCATATTTTAATATTTCCATCTTGTAAATTCCTCCCAAGTTTTCAAACTTTTTTTATTTTAACATATATATTTTATAAAATCAAATATTTTAATCATTTTTATCTTTTTTGAATTTCTTCCATATAATGTTAGGTTTTCTTTCTTTTTCTGGTATTCTATCTGTAACAATATCTTTTATTAATAGTTTCTTTAAAGTTTCTTCATTTACATCAGCTATTAATTTACCATCTTTAGCAATTGATATTTTACCTGTTTCTTCTGAAACTATAACTGCTATTGCATCCGATTCTTTTGATATTCCAATTCCTGCTCTATGTCTTGTTCCTAATTCTTTTGCTATGTCTTGCCCACTTGCTAATGGTAACATACATGCTGCTGCTTTTATTTTATTATTACTAATAACAACAGCCCCATCATGAAGCGGAGTTTTTGGCACGAATATATTAGTTAAAAGTTGTGGAGATACATCTGCATCAATTAAAATACCTGTATCTATAATATCTTTTATTCCAATATCTCTTTCTATTACTATTAATGCTCCTATTTGTCTTTTTGACATTTCTTCCGCTGCTATTACTATTTTATATATATCTTCTTTATTTTTGGTTTCTATATCATCTGTAAATCCCAGATATTTCTTTAACTTATTAGTTCCTAATTGTTCTAAAGCTCTTCTTATTTCTGGTTGGAAAATAATAATTAAAGCTAAAACTCCCCAACTTACTACTTTGTCTAAAATTGCATGTAGTATTGTAAGTTTAAATACTCCACTAAGCCATGTTACTACTAATAATAAGACTATTCCTTTTAAAACTTGCCATGCTCTAGAGTCCTTTGTAAGTCTTAATATTTTATATGCTAAAAATATAACTATTGCTATATCTATTAAAAACAATACTAAATCTACTGGATGTTCCCACATTTGTATAATTCTAGACAAAATATTAGTTTCGTAAAAGTCTGAGATTCCTGTAATTATATCATCTTTCATTATTTACTCCCTATTACATACCAATTAAATAGTATACTAAAGTTCCTCCTACACTAACTATCATTAAAGCTGCTAAAATGCCTGCTGTAATTTTTACAAAAATATTGCTTCCTGAATGTTTTTTCTCTTTTTTAGACATTTTATTCCCTCCTTGTATACACATAATACGAATATAGTTTACCACATTTTATTTTTTTTGTAAACCTAAAAATTTTCTTAAAAACTTAAAATATATTATTTATTATTTCATACGAAAATAGGGATTTGAGGAACGTCCCCAAATCCCTATTTTCTATCTCATTACTCTTCTTCATTTATGTACTTCTTTGTATACCTAAATTGAATTATTACTCCAAATATAAAAAGTATCGCATCTATAACTGTAATTATTATAAATGTTTCTTTTTGTACACTCTTTACTTGTTCTACGTAATTATTTTGACTTTCTATCATAGTACTTTTTTCTTCGTCATCTATCTCTTCACTATTTTGTATTTGTTCTTCTGATGCAGCTCTTGCATCTTCTAATCCTATTAATGTAACAGCATAATTTAATGTATTAAATAAAGAAACAACTATTAGTACTAATACATAAAAAATTATGATATTTCTTTTAAATTTAAATAAATTCTTATCATCCATTTTCCTTGTCTTAAAAACATCACTTGTAGCAAGCTTTGTTGGAAAAAATATTAATATTCCCATTGTAACAATAGAAAATATTGATAATACTAACATATTAACTTTGCCTAACATAAAATATTCTATAACTGTAATAATTATAGATATTACAATATAGTATAATATAAATCTCCAAATAAATGCCCAAGTCATTTTCCCAGAAGTTTTTAATTCTTTTTCCATTCTTTTTCCTCCGTATAACTTATAAAATTCATATTGATATTATATTCTGTTTACTAATCCATGTCAATTTCTATCTTTATATTATACTTCTAAACAAAATTTATTTTTCTTTATCTAATAAATCTTTAATTGTATGCCATGCTAAAACCGCACATTTAACTCTAGCTGGCATATTAGAAACATTTTTAAATGCTATAGCATCTTCTAATTTTTCAAGTTCGCTATCATCTTTTATCTCTCTTTTAATCATTCCAATAAAAGTATCTATAATCTCTAATGCCTTTTCTTTTGTTTTACCAATTAAAGTATCTATCATAATAGAAGTAGAAGCTTGTGATATAGCACAACCATGTCCAGTAAATGCTAAATCCTCTATTACATCGCCATTCATTTTTATTTCTAATTCTATTTCATCACCACAACTTGGGTTATGACCCATTTCGCATTTATCTGGATGAGCTAATTTTCTTTTATTATGTGATGCCATACTATGTTCCATAATTAAATCTGTATAAACTGAATCTAAATTATCCATTGATTCTTTCCTTTCTATAATTTTAAAATATATCAAAAATTTTATATTCGAATTTTAACGACGCCAAAACAAAATTATTTTTTTACTTTTCTCCATTTTTTAAACATATCATTAGACTTATTAAGTGCCATTATTAATCTATCTATATCTGCTTTAGTATTATAAATATACATGCTTGCTCTACATGTTGCAGGAAGATTTAAAAATCTAATTAATGGTTGTGCACAATGGTCACCTGCACGTACACAAACTCCGCAAGAACTTAAAATTGTTGCTGTATCATGTGGATGAACATCTTTTATATTAAATGAAAGTACTCCTATTTGATTTTCATTTGTCTTTGGTGCATATATATCTACAAAATCTAATTTGCCCATTTCAGTTTTTGCATATTCCAAAAGCTCATTCTCTATTTTTTCTACATTGTCCATTCCTATATTTTCTAAATAATCAATTGCAGCGGCTAATCCTACTGCTCCACCAATATTTTGTGTTCCTGCCTCAAATTTTGATGGTGGCTTTGCAAATGTTGTTTCTTGTTCATAAACATATTCTATCATGTCTCCTCCCATAAGGAAAGGCGTCATTTTATCTAACAATTCATATTTCCCATAAAGTACACCTATTCCCATTGGTGACATTAATTTGTGTCCAGAAAATACAAAGAAATCAGCATCCATTTTTTGAACATCAATTTTAATATGTGGCACGCTTTGTGCTCCATCTACAATTACAACTGCACCAACATCATGTGCTCTTTTTATTATTTTTTCTAGTGGTGTTTTTACACCTAAAACATTAGATATTTCTGTTATACTTACAATCTTTGTCTTCTCCGTTATTTTTTTATTAATTTCTTCATCTGTTATCTCATAATTTTCATTAATATACATATATTCCAATTTAGCATTTTTTATTTTTGTAACTTTTTGCCAAGGTACTAAATTAGAATGATGCTCCATAATAGAAATAACTACATTGTCTCCTTCTTGTAGATTTTCTAATCCATAAGAATTGGCAACTAAATTTAAGCTTTCCGTCGCATTTTTAGTAAATACTATTTCTTCTGGTCTTTTAGCATTTATAAATTTTGCAACTTTTGCTCTTGCTTTGTCATATTCTGCTGTAGAATCTATACTTAAATCATATGTTCCCCTATGTGGATTAGCATTATTTTTATTATAGTATTCTTCTACTGCTTTTAATACCTGATAAGGTCTTTGTGATGTTGCACCACTATCTAAATATGCAATATCTCTATTTTCGAATATCTTAAAATCTTTTCTAATTGTTTCAGGATTCATTAATCTAGCCTCCTATCAACCTCTTCTAAAATCAAATTTTGTACAGTCTCTTCTTTAATTCCTTGTATTACAGAATTAAATTTAGCTTTAACAATCATTTTCTTTGCTTCTTTTTCACTTATTCCTCTTGTCATAATATAGAATAATTCGTTATCATCTACTTTGCCTGTTGCTGTACTATGTTCTCCTTCTACATCATCTTCTGTACATAAAAGCATTGGTAATGCTTTAGAATATGATGTATCAGAAAGTAATGTACAATATTCGTTTTCTTTTCCTTTTGCTTTTTTAGAACCTGTTTTAAAATCTATTGTACCTTTAAAATTCTTTCTTGCCTTATCTTTTAAAGCTCCATTTACTTCTATATCTACATTTGTTTTTTCACCATATAGTTCTGTAATATAATTTAAATCTATTTTTTGCTCTTCTTTACCTAAATAGATTGAATGTAGTTTATTAACTGATTTATAACCAGCTAATTTTGCATAATAATTTACTACATTGTATTTCCCTCCAAACTCTACCATAGAAAATAATGATTTGCTTTCATCTTCTATGTTAGAATTTACAGAGTAAAAATTACTTATTTTCGTGTTTAATAGATTTACAATTGTTACATGAATATTTGCATTTGCTCCGATTTGTGCATTACAAATTCCATTATGGTATCCATTTATTTCATCTTGTGATTTATATATAACAATTATATTGGCCTTTGTATTATCTTTTGCATTTATATTTATATTATCGACTAAAACATTATTAGATTTGTCTAAATTATATTCTATTATAATTGGCTCTTTTAATTTTTTATCTACATTTATTTTTAAATTTATATTTGCTTGTTTATTTGATTGATTTAAGAAATATTCTCCTAACCCAAATTTTAACTTTACTTCTTCCTTGTGATTTAATACACAATTTTCATTATCTATTATTTTTATATTTTTAAATTCCTTAATAACCGGTTCTTCAAAATCTTTTATCTCTATATTATTTATTCCATAATTTTTTGATGTTCTAACTGGAGTTTCGTTTAATACTATATTTTTCATTATCCTATACTCCCTTCTAATTCTAGATTTATTAAGTTATTCATTTCTACTGCATATTCTAAAGGAAGTTCTTTAGAAATAGGATATGCAAATCCTCTAACTATCATTGCTTTTGCTTCTTCTTCTGAAATTCCTCTTGACATTAAATAAAATATTTCTTCATCACTTATTTTTCCGATTTTTGCTTCGTGTGAAAATTCTACTTCTTCTGTTCTTATATCACTTACTGGAATTGTATCAGATTTAGATTTATTATCTAACATTAGCGATTCACAAGATACAGATAATTTAGAATTTTTAGCAGCTGGCATAACTCTTTCTAAGCTTCTAAATGTTGCAATTCCGCCATCTTTAGATATTGATTTAGAGTTAATTACTGATGAAGTATTTGGTGCATTATGCACAACTTTTAAACCTGTATCTAGGTTTTGTCCATGTCCTGCAAAAGAAATTCCTGTATATTCCATTTTAGAATTTGCTCCATTTAAAACAGCCATTGGATATAACATAGAAACTTTTGAACCAAATGAACCTGTTACCCATTCTATTTTTCCGCCTTCTTCTACTAAAGCTCTTTTAGTATTTAAGTTCATCATATTTTTAGACCAGTTTTCTATTGTTGAATATCTTAAATGTGCATTTTTCTTTACAAATAATTCTACACAACCCACATGTAAATTTACTTTGTTATATTTTGGAGCAGAACATCCTTCTATAAAATGTAAGCTTGCTCCTTCATCTACAATTATTAGAGTATGTTCAAATTGTCCAGATTCTGGTGAGTTTAATCTAAAATATGATTGTAAAGGAATCTCTACCTGTACCCCTTTTGGTACATATACAAATGATCCTCCTGACCAAACTGCCCCATGTAATGCAACAAATTTATGATCTGATACTAGTACACATTTCATAAAATGTTCTTCTACTATATCAGGATAATCCCTTACAGCTGTTTCCATATCTGTATATATAACACCTTGTTTTACCAAATCTTCTTTTATACTATGATATACAACTTCTGAATCATATTGTGCACCAACACCTGCTAAAGATTCTTTTTCTGCTTCTGGAATTCCTAATGCATCAAATGTATTTTTTATATCTTCTGGTACATCATCCCAATTGCTTTTCATATCTGTTTTTGGTCTTACATATGTTGCAATTTCGTCCATATTTAATTCATCTAAATTTGGTCCCCATGTTGGAAGTTTTAGTTTGTTATATGTTTCTAATGCTTTTAATCTAAAATCATGCATCCATTTAGGATCATTTTTTTGTTTTGAAATTTCTTCTACTATTTCTTTTGTTATTCCTTTTTTAGATTTATAACTATATTCATCTTTATTTTTTATGTCATATATATTCCTAGAAATATCCTCTATTTGTGTTTTCTTTTCTGCCAATTTCTTCACCTCTATTTCTTGTATTCTTCATATCCTTTTGCTTCAATCTCGCTTGCTAAATCACCTGTACTTGTTTTAATTATTTTTCCATCTACTAAAACATGTACATAATCTACATGTAATCCTTGTAAAATCTTTGTTCCATGAGTTATTATTAATACTCCATTATTTTCATTACTATACATTTTTATTCCTTTAGAAACTGTTTTTATAGCATCTACATCAAGGCCTGAATCTGTTTCGTCTAAAATTGCAAGTTTTGGATTTAATGTAAGCATTTGTAGTATTTCATTTTTCTTTTTCTCTCCACCAGAAAAACCAACATTTAAGTTTCTGTTTGCATATTCTGGTTTCATTTTTAATTCTTCCATATTTTTTTCTAATTCTTTTTTAAATTCAAATATTTTAACTGGTTTTCCTGTTGTTGCTATTTTGGCATATTTTAAAAAGTTTGTTACACTAACTCCTGGAATTTCTTTTGGTGATTGGAATGACATAAATATTCCTTTTCTTGCTCTTTCATCTGTTTTTAGTCCATTTATATTTTCACCATCTAATATAATATCTCCTTCTGTTTGTGTATATTCTGGATTTGCTAATATTACATTAGAAAGTGTAGATTTACCAGCACCATTTGGTCCCATTATTACATGTACTTCACCTTTATTTATTTTTAAATCTAATCCTTTTATTATTTCTTTATCTCCTGCTTTTGCATGTAGATTTTTTATTTCTAATAATGTTTCACTCATTTTAAATAACTCCTTTATATTTATTCTTCTTATTAATAATTTTTTATACTATTCGTTTTTGTTAGCTTACGCTAACTTTTATACATTTAATATGTGCAACTTTTAAATTGCACATACATATTGTATTATATTTGCCATTGTTTGTCAATGCTAACAATCTAATTTTTTCCGCAATATTATTACATTTTCCACCTTTTTACCACATTCATAGGAACTTCATACTCTTCAATTAAATCAGCTATTTCTCTTGACATTCCATTCATAAGCCAATCTAATAGAATTTCTTTTTTTACAGGCATTTCGCTTTCTATTTCCAAAATAATCATATCAATTAAAGCTCTTGCAGTCATTTCCACTAGAAATTCTAATTGTTTTGTAAGCTCAGTTGCAGTTTTGTGTTTTATAAGCTTTTTTAAATAAAATCTTGTTTTATTTAAAATTAACGTTTCAAATGCTTTACTAGAATCATCTTTTATTGCATGCATATAAAAATTCTTTTTCTCTGCTAAAATATCTAT
>OBDM01000882.1_pt1 | contig 9928 bp, 5 predicted proteins | sample 1518281 | NCBI WGS metagenome assembly OBDM01 (sample SAMN01760942, study PRJEB22395) | human gut metagenome | reverse complement strand
GATGTGAAAGCAATTAAAGCAGATACGCGCAAAATCCCGCGACGCACAGCAGTAAAATCGCGATGATGATGGCTATGATCTGCGCACCTTTGTGCGTTCGCTTTTGGGGCATGTTTTCACCTTCTTAAAGAAAACTTAAAGAAATATTCTTTATTCTTACTTGATTTTTGCTTTACGTTTGCATATAATATAGTTGAAAGGAGGCATGAATAATGTCTGATATGGTTAATGTAAATTTCAAACTTGATGCTGAAACAAAGCGAGGTATGGAACAAGCTTGTAAAGATATGGGACTATCTTTATCGGCAGCATTTACTGTGTTTGCCAAGAAAGTCAGCCGAGAGAAACGTATCCCGTTTGAACTTTCCGTTGATCCTTTTTACTCGGAAAGCAATATGCGCTACTTGGAAGAAAAGATGGCAGCGTATAAAGCTGGAACACTTAAATTTGCAGAACACGAGTTGATAGAGGATTGATTATGCCAATTAAAGTAATACAATGGGATTTAGATGCTTGGGAAGATTATCTTTACTGGCAATCGCAGGACAAGAAAAATCTTAAAAAGATAAATAAACTCTTGAAAGACATACTTTGTCCGACGTAACATTGTACGTATGCACCGTTGAATCAAGCTTGTAGCCGACCGGAGCTGAGATTTCCTGAATTTTTATCTCGCCCAAAGGCACGTCCTTAATGATTGCCACGCCATTTGAACTGGTCGTAATATCCTTGTAAACCGTAGTTCCGTTTTGCAGATAGTAGACACGATATACTGCACCTGCAAGAGAAGCATTACCAGCAGGAGTGGTTGTACCGTTTCCACTGTCTTTCTTTTTAACTGTAATTTTCACAGCACTTGGATCGTCCACCACGTTCATTGTGGCCGCATCGTATGTTAAATAAAAAGTATGTACCGTTGTATCTTTTAAGTAACCCGGTGGGGCCTGCGTTTCTAAAATTGCATATCGCGTATTTGGTTTCAATACTCGGGATAAGGTGGCCTTACCGCTCGACCCGGTTGTAAATGTCGCAACAACAGTATCTTTGGAATAGTCATGACCCGGAGTGCCATTTGCTACGTAAACGTTGTACTTGGCTCCGGCGAGACTATAATTGCTGTTGCCTGCCGTGATCGACGTGTTAGCGCTCGTTTTGGTTAGTGTCACCGTCTTAATCAAAGGCACATCGCTGACATTCAGAGCTGCGTTAGCGTTGTTGATCCTAACGGTATGCCTTGTCGTGTCCAAAGCATACCCCGGAGGCGCTTTGGATTCCACGGCGGTATATGTGCCGTTTTTGAGTTTCACATTTGAAGTGCCCTTGCCCGACGAATCTGTGGTGATGGATGCGACCTCTGTACCAGAACTGTTATAGATTTTATACACGGCTCCGGCGAGGCTGTATCCACTGTCGCCGTTTGTGATAGAGACATTGGCACTCGTCTTCGTGAGGTTAATACTATACTCCAATGGTATCGGAGCATCTGATACATTTAATGCAGCGTCTCCGTAAGAAATCGTTACCCAATGCGTTGTTTCGTCCTTGTAGTAGTTTTTCGGAGAAGTGGTTTCCTTGATGGAATACCGTCCGTTTTGGAGGGCAACATTTGTGTATCCGTACCCCGATGCGTCCGTGACTATAGTCGCTACTGCTGTATTGCCGCTGTAAACGGTGTACACAGCACCCTTAAGGCTGTATCTATTATCACCATTAGTCATAGATGTGTCAGCACTGGACTTTTTTAGATAGATGTAATAGGACGGTGTAACCGTCTGCACTTTGAGATAACTGCGTACAGTTTTAGTCTTGCCAAGTGGTGTGGCTATGAGCTGAATTGAAGAATCTGTGCATTTCCACCAAGCGAGATTGCTGTCATCGCCTATGGTACGCGATCCCGTTGCAACAACGCCCGACGGATACTCTTTTGTGGTCGAGATTGTGAGCTTATTGCCGTTTTTGGTGAATGTTATACCGTTACAGGTGTACGTATAATAGGCAGCAACAGATTTGCTGTCCGTGACTGTTGCTGTATACTTGCTGCCATCCCAATACATTTTTATTGTCGTCGAAAAGCTGGATGAGCTGCTTGAAGCAAAGGAGGGAATCGTATAAGCATTGAGCAGCTTGGCTTTGACCTCAGCGTAATAGCTCCTTACAACCGTAGGGTTATACGCATTTTTGGCAATGGTTTCGAGGTCGGTATCGACCTGCGATTTCCATGTCCAGCTTGTATTGCTGTGCTTGGTGATGTAGTTTTTTTCGGCTGCCCAGATCAGGTATTGTGTGACAAGCCATTTTGCAGTTTCATTGGCGTAATTGCCTTTCAAACCGCTGCCTTGTGCATCACCCCACTTGGCCTTATCCAGAGAATTTGTTTCATGAAAGCCTTCCGCCAGGATAGCTTTCATGGTCGTCTGTTGCGGCACAGTAAACGACGACCACGTAAAATCTATGTTGCCCCAAATTAGCTTTTCTTTTTCGAGACAATAGGCAGGATATTCAGTTGAGCCGGACTTGATTGCCTTTGTGGGCAGATGACCTAATGAGCCGGTCACTGTTGTCGTCGTATCTTTGGCGAGCGAATAATAATGTATAACGGATTTGCCTGTATTGCCAACAGCAGTAGGCGATATTCCCGCCTCTGTATCGGCGGCATAGCCCATAATCCACTCTCCCGGCATTGTCCACAGGTAGTCTGCCGGATCGACTTTACCCTCCGAAGTGATGACTTCAAAGTGTAAATGCGGGCCGGTAGCATTTCCGGTACTGCCGACACGCCCGATACGCTGCCCGCGCACAACCTTTTCGCCTTGCTGCACATTGATCTCAGATAAGTGTGCATACAGCGTCGTATTGCCGTCCGCGTGCCTGATCTCGACCATGTGACCGTAGCTCATCATGCCGGTGGTGTCATACGACCCGTCCCAAATCTGCACATAGCTTACAGTGCCATCCTCTGCCGCATATACAGGCGATCCGCTTGATGCGGCAATATCTATCGCCTTGTGCTCGGCGCTGTATTCCTGTGTGATTTCACTGCTGTTCGGCACGGGGAACAGGTAGATACATTCCTTATCTACATTATCCAATACGTCGTGCTCAAGCTTTACTGGGTTCACCACCGGCTGTGGTGACGGCGTAGGCGTCGGCTTTGCAGCAGGTGACGCACTCGGCGCAGCACTGGGCGTAGGTGATGCAGCAGCACTCGGTTCCGGCATTGCTGTAGGCTCTGCCGTTGGTGTCGCCGTAACTTCGGGTGTAGCTGTGGGAGTTACTGTCGGCTCCGGTGTAGCGATATTCTCCGGAGTGGGTGTTGACGTCGGTTCTTGTGTAGGTGTCGCTATTGGCTCCGGCGTTGGTTCAGTTGTCGGTTCAGGAGTTGCCTCCGGTTCAGTTTCAACGACATCTTCAACATCTGTATCTAAGTCAAAAGAAACCTCAAAACCGGAAGCATCCTCTGCCGCGGCTGATGGCTGATTAGTCTCATCTGCAAATACACTAAATGGCAAAGAAGACGAAACGATTACCGCTGTAAGCAGCCACGCCAAAAGCTTTTTAGCTTTTTTCATTTGTTTTACCTCCTTTTACATAGAAGATTCCGCCTCATATTCTGGGGCAATCTCACCGGTTGCATATTCCCGGCAATAATCTTCTACGCCGAATTTTTTCTCTTGTTCATCGTTTATCACCCCTTTCGCCGTGTCCTCGCTCTTCTCTTTTTCACTTTGCGCAATCTGATTATCGATTTCCGCCAAGCGTGCGAGTTTCTGTTTTAATTCTGTTTCATGGAAGAATGGCTTTTTAACTGTTTCACTTACTGTTTTCTGTTCAGCATAAAGGTTTTCCAAATCTTTTTTAGCAGTGAGTAACCGCTCTGGATAACTCTTAATTAGATTATTGAGACGCTGAATATTACCACCGGCATCTGGACCTAATTCAAACCAATAAGCTGTTGCACCTTTAACCATGACTTGCAGCCATTCTGCTTTCATGCCAGCGTAAAGATCAAAGCCGTGATACTCACCAATTTTTCTTCCGAGCATTCTTCCAGCGTATGCGGTCATGGCCTTACCGCCCTCTACGCGATCTGTGTAAACAACACCGTTAATGGTAATGGTAAATTCAGCTCGTTCATTTTTCACATACGTAGCTGCGTCTTTAGTTAGGTTTTCAATACCTGTCTTCGTCTCGCTGATTAGACGAGGAAACTCTTTTGCGAGCTTATCTTCCATTCGGTATTTATTGGACAGATAATTTGACTTTTGCATTTTCAAACGACTAATCGCGATTTCCAAATCCATTTTTTCTTTAAACACCGGGTTTTCCATTGTGAGTGCCTTCAATTCAGCGTAATTCAGCGTCATTACATCATCTTCTTCCACTTCACGCGCAGGAGATTTAGATGTCATGATTTGTGCAGCAACACGCTGTTTAGCTTCGATGAGCTGATACATGTATCCATCAAAAGTACCTTCGGTAATACATGTGAAAATCTTCACCGTGTCATTGCCGTTTCCCTGACGCTCAATTCGTCCCTCCTGCTGTTCAAGGTCAGACGGACGCCAAGGGCAATCCAAATGGAACAAAGCATATAACTTTTTCTGAATATTTGTGCCTGCGCCCATCTTAGATGTTGAACCCATGATGACGCGAATTTCGCCATTATTGACACGCTCAAACATCTTTTCTTTTTGTTTGGCATTTTTCGCATCATGGATAAATGCGATTTCTTTCTCCGGAATACCGAGAGCGATCAACTTATCGCGAAGATCTGTGTAAACACAGAACCCTTTTTCAGCACTTTTGGCTGACGGTGTGGATAGATCGCAGAAAACAGCGATTGTTTTTCTATCATCTTTTGTCTGCTGCCAAATATCAAAGATTTTGTGAGATACAATCGATACACGGCTATCCGGTACATCCGGTAGAAGTTTATTGACAATACGTGGATCAAGTGCAATCATGCGCCCTTCATTTGTGATCTTGAGCATATTATCTTCATCCGGAGATACTGCCTTATTCCTAATTTTTTCACCACGTTCGCCGAGCGCCTTTATCATTTCGCGCTGGATAGCCGTCGGCTTTGTCGTTATCGTTTCGCGTTCTACCTTTGGTAAAACCAAATCAAGCATATCTTTCGTTTGAATATCCGCGCAGCTTCTAAACATCGTCATAAGTTCCGGAATATTATGAAATTTTGCAAATCTTCGCTTCATTTGGTAGCCACTACCTTCAGGCAGCAATTCTAATTTTGTTTCGATTACGCCGAAAGTGGAAACCCACGCATCAAAGCTGGACATCTGATGTCTTGCAAGCTCTTCGGGTTGCAGATAACGCTGAATCGTATAGATCTCTGCCATCGAGTTAGAGATTGGTGTACCCGTCGCAAATGTAACGCCGCACTTTTCACCGTTGATTTCCCTCAAATACTTAATTTTGTAATATAAGTCAGCAGTTTTCTGTGCATCTGTACTGCTTACTCCGGCTACGTTGCTGATTTTCGTATCAAAGTAAAGGTTCTTAAACATGTGACTTTCATCAATGTACAGAGAATCAATACCCAAGTTTTCAAAAAAAAGAAAATCATCGGATTTTTGCCCTTCGTGCAGTTTTGAAAGCTTCTTCTCAAGCTGCTTTCTTCGTCTTTCAAGATCCTTAACGGTAAATCCCTTTCGCTGCTCCTTTGCCTCAGCTAACGCAGCTAAAGTATCTGAAATTTCATCCATTAAGTATCTTTCTTTTCTCACTGGACTTAAATCAGCCTTTTCAAGCTGAGAATGACCGATAATCACAGCATCCCAATTACCAGTTGAAATCTTGGCAAACAGTCTGCGGCGATTTTCTTTTTTAAAGTCGTCTTCTGTCGGAACAAGAATATTGGCATTCGGATACAAATAGTTCCAATCACGCCCCCATTGCTTTACAATGTGGTTCGGCACACAAACGAGGGCCTTATTAAACAGGCCAAGTCGTTTGCGCTCCATAACCGTTGCAATAATGGTATAGGTCTTGCCTGCACCAACGCTATGCGCCAGAAGCGTGTTCCCACCATACAGCTGCCGAGCAATCGCATTGCTTTGATGTGGTCTAAGTGTAACATTCGGATTCATACCGGGGAAAGTCAAATGAGAGCCGTCATACTCGCGTACTCGTTCTGCGTTAAACAAATTATTATAGATGTCTTCGAGCTTTCTTCTTCTTTCTTCATCGTTCCAGATCCAATCAACAAATTCTGCTTCGATTTCAGATTGTTTGGTTTGTGCAACTGTTGTTTCGACCACGTTCTTAACCGTAACCTTTTTCCCATTCGCGTCTTCAAACACATCATTCACAACAACTTCTCTGCCGTTAAGAGACTGCTCAATGATATTTGCTGCCGGTGCTCTTTGAGTACCATAAACTGTGGTTGCGTTCGAATAGCAGTTTATTTGCGCCTTGTTTGCGATATTCCAAGTTGCTGTCCTATTGGAATATTCGACAATAGCTTTACTGCCATATTGAGGCACTTGCAAAATCTTGTTGATAAATTCCGCAATATACTCTTGCGGAATCCAGAAAGACCCGAGCTTTACGGAAATGTCTGCGGCTGTCAACCACTCGGGCTGAACTATTTCAAGCTTTTCCACGTTAATGTTAAAACTTGCATCCTTCTGTGCTTCAGCTCGAGCGCAAATAAGCTTTTCACGGACATTGCCGGATAAATACTCATCTGCCATTACATATTTATCTTCTTGCGGATCGAAAAAAATCTCTCCTTTGAGATCTTCAATGAGTTGATCTTCCGATAATCCACAAAGGTTCGTCATGTAGTCGAAATCAATATCTGCGCGTTCGTTGATAGAAATAGCCAACGCTTCATGTGCGTTTTCGCAAGTCGTTGGAGTTTCATTCACGCGAATTGTACGGCGGTAAAATATGTCCGTCTTATCCTTAAATTGTTCGCCGTCATAAGCTTCAAGCGCACAGATAAGGTTATAAGATGAATCTGTTGAGAATAGACGAGAAATTTGTTTCGACTGAATTCTGCCATACAGCTTAACAAAATTGTCATACTCCGTATTCAACGCTGTACGATATTCAGATAATTCGTAATCGGACATGCCACGAGCTTCATTATCCAGCAATTCACGCGTAATGGCGGTAATTCTGATAAGTCGGCTGTATATATCTTTCGTTTTATCTGTTGTATCAACTTTGCGCATAACTTCTGCATCTCGATAGTAAATGTCATCATTATACGCGAGATAGCTGTACATACGTGCAGTAACATCAGCCGGAACCGAAAGATCATCATCGGCGATTTCTTCAATCACTTCGTTTTCTCCTGCCTTTTCCTCGTACTTACCTTGAATTTTTGACAGCGCATTTTCAAAGCGCTGCTTAAACTCTTCTTCGGAATCGCACTTGTAAACGACTTCATTACCAAAACGCCCAGAAACCTTTTTAGCGTCTCCGCAAAGCATTTCGTTATTTATGGCATAGTATTCATTTATGTAAGAGCGCGTGTAGTAGCTAAACGAAGCAATCGACCACATTTTTTCGCCTTCTGGTACACTTAAATCAGACAACTTCTCTTCCACACTGGCGGATAGCATATTGCTTGTCAATAAGACCTTTTCCCTCTTTTTTAGGAAAATAATATCTGAATTGACGGATGTCCCGGCAGCAGTCTTAAAAGCTATATCCGGCAAACGTACTGCGCCGAGCAGCTCGCCGCGCGAAGCCAGATAATCACGGAAAGTACAGTCCCTTTTGTCCATGGTGCCGGTTGACGTGATAAATGCAATGATGCCGCCTGAGCGAACCTTATCCATTGTTTTTCCGAAAAAGTAATCATGAATAAGCCACTTTTTTGCATCGTATCGCTTGTCAATTACGCCGAAATCGCCGAACGGCACATTTCCGATTGCGAGGTCAAATGTATTGTCTTTGTAATCAGTCTTTTCATATCCACAAATTTGAATATCGCTTTGCGGATAAAGGTATTTCGCAATTTTGCCTGTAATGGTATCAAGCTCAACTCCGTGTACCTCGCTGTTTGCCCTCATGCTTTCCGGCATACAGCCGATAAACGTACCGATACCACAGGATGGCTCCAGCACTTTACCTCCGTCAAAGCCAATACGCTCTAACACTTCGTACATACCGCGGATGATCTGCGGGTCCGTGTAAAAAGCTGTCAGCACAGAGCTGCGCGCTGAATCGTATTCTTCTTCGGTCAACAGCTCTTTTAATTCTGCGTATGCTGTATGCTTTTCTTCAAACACATCCGGGAGACCGCCCCACCCAACGTATTTTGCGAGAATATCTTTTTCTTCTGCCGTTGGCACACGTTTTTCAGCATCAAGTTTTTTAACTAAGCGGATTGCCGCGAGGTTATTTTTAATGCGTACAGACGGTGTACCGACACCGGGATTTTCATTCGGAAATACATAATCGGTATCTGTTATTTTCTCCTGCTTTTCCTCTGTGATCGGAGCATCTTCGTTTTCATTATCAATCGCGGCAATAAGCCAATCTAAATGCTCTTTACGCGTGATGGGGAAGCCGTTTGCTCTTTCAAAAGTCAAGTCTCGTAACGAAACATCTTCGCCCTGAATTGCTTCTACGACAAATTCGCGATCTCCATCTGTAACATGCCTGCCGATATATGTAGATACCTCTGGGGCAATACTCACTGCCTCATACGTATTCACGATTAAGCGGTTGCTGTCTCTGCTGCATACTGCAACAGCTTTTCCGTGCTGCTGTATAATCGGAAGATACTGCTCCAACGCATGAACAGGGAAGCCGCACATCGACACACGCAAATCGTCACGAACCAGATGATTTGTAACGCGAAGATCGAGCATCTGTGCAACTTCTTGCGCATCCTCTCGGTACGCCTCGTAGAAATCCCCCACCTGATACAGGACATAACTTTCGGGATAATCGCGCTTTACATTCTCATATTCTGCGAAATCATCCGTAATCGTTTTACTCTCCGATACTTCTTTGGCTTCTTCTACATCGTCGCTGTCCAGATCAACAACTACTGGTCCGGCAAGTGGTCCTCTTCCAGCTTCATCTATTCCGCAAATTGCATTAAATCCTTTTTGGTGTAATTCTTTTTCTATTTGTTTTAAATTTGTTAATCTTTCTAATTCTTTTTCTTTCATTTCGTATTTTGCTTCCTTTATTTTAATCTTACTTGTTTTATATCTGTTAGTGAATATGCAACATTTCCCTCATCATCAAATCCTTCTGTATTATAAATTTCAATTGTACTATTTTTTAAGTCGTATTTTACTATATAATACCCATCTTTTTCATCTGATTTTACATTTTTTAATCCCATATCCATTAAATTTTGTGTACTTAATTTATAATAATAAATATTATTTGTATTATCTTCTTTGATTTTTTCAGTTGTTATTTTTGTATTATTATTAAATATATTTCCATCAACAATTTCTTCACCTATAAATTCGGTTTTAGCTGTATTTACTCTATTTGTTTTTTCTTCTTCTGTTGCTTTATCAAAACTTGTTCCAAGTCTAAATTTTGCATTTTCTATTTGTTCTTTCGCTTTTACTTCTATTAATAACATATTTGTTTTTAAGTTTTCCAATTTTGAGTTTTTTATTGCATTATTTCCTGCTCCTATTGATATTCCAGCAATTATTAATAATACTACTATTGTTATTACTAATGCTACCATTGTTATTCCTCTATTTTTTTTCATTTATATTCCTCCATTCTTTTACTTATTATATATGTAGAACGTGTTTTTTTCAAGGAGTTTTTAATATTTTTTAATTTTAAAAAGTGCAAACAATTTATACATTATTTTCACACAATTTTCACAATTCTATTGTATTCTTAGATAAAATTAGGTTATGATATAATCATAAATAAAATACATAATTTATTTAGGAGGTATTCTTAT
>OBDM01000880.1_pt1 | contig 9954 bp, 5 predicted proteins | sample 1518281 | NCBI WGS metagenome assembly OBDM01 (sample SAMN01760942, study PRJEB22395) | human gut metagenome | reverse complement strand
CTATGCAAACCGTAAGAAAATAAACATTTCCGGCACCTTTTCTCTTCAGGCATCCGGCCATTGCATCGATCGTACTTCCTGTTGTATACACATCATCTATCACCAGGATATTCTTTCCCCTGACATCTCCGGTCACGCAGAACGCTTTTTCCAGGTTTTTTCTTCTCTGCAAAGCATTCAGTTTTTTCTGCGACTTTGTCTTTAAAACTTTCTGCACAATATTGACATCTGTGGAAATCCCGGTATAATGACCGAGTTTCTCCGCCAGATATGCAGCCTGATTAAAACCTCTCTGCCGCTCCTTCGACCTGTGTACCGGAACCGGCACGATCAGATCCGGCTTCCATTCCCGCAATTCTTTCTGTGCATATCGATACATTGCTCTGGCGTAAAAATCACCGTATTCTCTGCATCCATAGTACTTATATCTGGTAACAGATCTTCTCATTATGCCATCATAAACAAAAATACCTCTTCCCTGTTCATACATATGCCTGTGTTTCTGACAGTCTCTGCAGTATTCCCCTGTTTCTATGGGTTTTCCACATTTATAACATCTGGGATGACCAATCGGACGAAGTTCTTTCTCGCATTCCGGACAGATCATCCTTCGCTGATCTGCCAGTATTTTCTGACAGACCGGACAGCATCTCGGGTAAAAAATATCAGCAACCATGTTCAGAAACCGTTTCATTTCCATTTCCTTCCACTATTTTACTCTTTGTTTTGCTATCCTCTGTATTTCTGTTTTTTTCATATTATCGGAATAAATTTTTTCTCTGTTATTATTCAGTCATCAGATCACAGTCTGCAATATCATTCTTCACCATCTGTATTATTATCCCCTGTAGTCTCACTCAGTTCTCTGATCCGTTCATCCAGTGCACTGTATCTCTTCTGCTGTTTTTCATTGCGTATCATCTCTGCAAAGGTCTCCTCTTTTCCCACAACCGTCACACATTTTCTTGCTCTGGTAACTGCGGTATAAAGAAGGTTCCTGTTTAAAAGCATCTGTGGTCCGGAAAGCAATGGAAGTATGACTGCCGGATACTCAGATCCCTGAGACTTGTGGATTGTAATAGCATATGCAAGTTCCAGTTCCTCCAGCTGTTTGAACGAGTACATTGCAAAACGTCCATCCTCAAATTCCACTTCTGCTGTCTCAGCAAATTCATTGATTTCCCTGAGGATTCCGGTGTCTCCGTTAAATACTCCCACGCCTTTCTCAATGACAACCCCATATCGTCCCCGGATTTCCCATTCCATCTGATAATTATTTCTGATCTGCATGACCTTGTCCCCTGTGCGGAACAGCCGGTCTCCAACCGCCCTCTCGGATTTCCCGTCTTCCGGCGGATTCAGGTATCTCTGCAGGATCTGGTTCAGCCGCTCTACTCCCAGAAGTCCCTTTCTCATAGGTGTCAGTACCTGTATCTCAAAGGGTTTGGCATCTACATAGCGCGGCAGTTTCTCCTGGATCAGCGCGATCACTACTCTTATAATGATATCTGCATCATATCTCTTCAGAAAAAAGAAATCTCTGCTCTTATTATTGATCTGAACCTGTTCTCCCTTATTTATCTTATGAGCATTTACAACAATATCACTCTCTGATGCCTGTCTGAATATCTTAGTCAGTTCCACTACATGGAAACATCTGCTTCGGATAATATCTCTCAGCACATTGCCCGGGCCTACACTCGGAAGCTGATTCTCATCCCCCACAAGGATCAGTCTGGTTCCTGCTACCACTGCAAGAAGAAGAGAATGCATCAGATGGATATCCACCATAGACATTTCATCAATAATGATCACATCTGCCTCCAGCGGATTCTGCGCATTCCTCTCGAATTTAGCTGAATGCCCGTCCCTCTCTTCTTCCGGCATTCCATTCAGTTCCAGCAGACGGTGAATTGTCTGCGCCTCATATCCGGTAGTCTCTGTCATTCTCTTTGCAGCACGTCCGGTAGGTGCAGCCAGCCGAATCTCTGCACCTTCTCCCTCAAAAAAGCGGATGATCGCATTGATCGTTGTCGTTTTACCTGTACCGGGGCCTCCTGTAAGAATAAAGAGTCCATGATCCGCTGCTTCAGTGATTGCTTTCTTCTGCATTTCATCCAGAACAGTTCCTGTCTCTTTCTCGATCAGCTCAATTCTGTGCCTGACAAGCTCTTTATCCTCAGGACACACAATATTCAGTTCATTAAGCATCCTGGCAGTGTTCAGTTCCAGATAATAATACTGTGCCGGATAAACGATAGTTTCTCCGCTTTTTTCTTTCAGCACCAGCTTCCTGTCAATAACCATATCCATAAGATGTTTCTCCATATAGGATTCATCCACTCCCAGAAGTCTGGCACATCTTGTAAATAACTGTTCCCTCGGAAGATAAGTATGTCCTTCTCCCGAAGCCTGCAGAAGAGTATACAGCATTCCGCTGCGGATTCTGTAATCTGAGTCTGCGTGAATACCGACTCTGGCAGCAATCTCATCAGCAATCTTAAATCCCACACCGGAAATATCTTCCGCAAGTCTGTAAGGATTCTCCTGAAGGATCGTATAGACAGATTCCTTATATTTCTGATAAATCTTTGCGCCCAGGTTCAGGGAAATCCCATATTTCTGCAGAAAGATCATTACTTTTCGCATCTCTGCCTTCTCACTTACCTGCGCAGCGATCTCCCGGGCTTTTTTCTCACTGATCCCCTTTACCTCTGCAAGCCGCTCCGGCTCTTCTTCTACGATACGGAGTGTGTCATCTCCAAACTTCCGCACGATCCTGGCAGCCAGTGCAGCACCGATTCCCCTGATGGCGCCCGAACCCAGATAACGTTCTATTCCATATGTATCCTCCGGCATCTTCTCTGTAAAAGAACTGATCTGAAACTGTTTGCCATATACCGGATGATGGATATATACTCCGGTTGCTTCAATAGATGCCCCCTGTGTGATCGCAGGGAAACTTCCCACGCAGGTCAGCTCTTCCTCTTTTTTTGTACCTTTCAGTACCATAACTGTATATCCGTTATCTTCATTTCTGAAAATAACATGATCTATGTATCCTGTGACAGTTTCACTCATGTGCTTTTCTCCACACCTCCTGCTTCTTTGAGCCTCTGACAACGCAAAAAGGCACTGCACTGTGCAGTACCTCCTGCTTTATCCGTCAAAACGTGCCATTACCTCTGCATACTTACCGGTTCCCACTGCGACCACGCTCATTGCATCCTGCACAGTCAGTGTACTTACCCCGGTTCTCTGCTCGATCAGTGTATCCATCCCATGAAGAAGGGCACCGCCGCCTGTAAGTACGATTCCTCTGTCTACAATATCCGCAGCCAGTTCCGGCGGTGTCTTTTCCAGAATTCCATGAACAGTCTCCACAATCTGGCTTGTAGCATCCTTTAACGCCACACGTATTTCTTCTGAGGTAAGTGTCACTGTCTTCGGCAGACCGGTGATCACATTTCTCCCCTTTACTTCCATTGTTCTCGGATTTGATTCCTCTATAGCCGTACCAATCTGAATTTTGATCTTCTCTGCCATATCTTCTCCGATAAAAAGTCCATGATTCTTTCTCACATAGTTCAGTATAGCCTGATTAAAAGTGTCCCCTGCAACTTTCACAGAAGCGGAAACCACAACCCCCGCAAGAGAGATAACCGCAACATCCGAAGTTCCGGCTCCAATGTCTACGACCAGATTTCCAAAGGGCTTGGTCACATCCACCCCGGCTCCGATTGCCGCAGCTATAGGTTCCTCCACCATATAGACATCTCTGGCACCAGCCTGATAGGTTGCTTCCTCCACTGCCTTTTTCTCAATCTCTGTAATTCCACTGGGAACACAGATACTGATCCTGGGCTTGCGGAAAGCTCTTCTTCCTATTGCTCTGGATATAAAGTATTTCAACATCTTCTCTGTAACTGTATAATCAACGATCACGCCCTGTCTGATGGGACGGATGATCTCCATATCTGAAGTAATGCGCCCTTCCATCAGACGGGCTTCTTCACCGATCGCACGTATCTTCTCTGTATTTTTATCATAAACTACGATCGAAGGCTCATTTAGCACAAGCCCCTTTCCTGTAGAATAAGCCAGACTGTTCCTGGTTCCCAGGTCAATTCCAATATCACTTGTCGGCATGGAAATCCCCTTTCTGTTCTTACGTTCTCCTCATCCCCTTCAACTGATCATTACTTTTTACAGTCTCTACCGGGGACTTATCCGGTTTAGTTATAACAACTCCATAAAATAATGCGATCAAAACAGTCCAACAGGGCTTCACATCCTGATAAGCCGGATCAAAATATATTATTTACGAGAATTGCTATAAATAATCTCTTCTATTATATACAACTTCCATTTAAAAAGAAAGTCCTGCAATATGATTTCAAGATTATTTCAGATATTTCTTTACATATTTTCCGGTATAGGAAACCGGTGACTGTGCAACCTCCTCAGGAGTTCCCTGAGCAACTACGGTACCTCCTTTGTCTCCACCCTCCGGTCCGATATCAATGATATAATCTGCGGTCTTAATCACATCCAGATTATGCTCGATCACAACTACTGTATTACCGCCCTCCGATAATCGTTTCAGAATCTCCACCAACTTATGCACATCCGCAAAATGCAGACCTGTGGTAGGCTCATCCAGAATGTAGATAGTCTTACCTGTGCTGCGCTTGCTCAGCTCTGTGGCAAGCTTGATCCTCTGTGCCTCTCCTCCGGAAAGCTCTGTGGACGGCTGTCCCAGCCGGATATAGGAAAGTCCTACATCATAAAGAGTCTGTATCTTTCTTTTAATAGAAGGAACATTCTCAAAAAAAGTCAGTGCTTCCTCCACCGTCATATTCAGCACATCGTAAATATTCTTATCCTTATACTTTACTTCCAGGGTTTCTCTGTTATATCTCTTACCTTTGCAGACCTCGCATGGTACATATACGTCCGGAAGGAAATGCATCTCAATTTTGATAATACCGTCACCGCTGCATGCCTCACATCTTCCGCCCTTTACATTAAAACTGAATCGTCCTTTCTTATATCCTTTTGCCTTGGCATCTGCTGTTGCTGCAAAAAGATCTCTGATCTGGTCAAATACCCCGGTATAAGTCGCAGGATTGGAACGTGGAGTACGGCCAATAGGTGACTGGTCAATATTGATAACCTTATCCAGTTGGTCTGTTCCCAGAATATCCTTATGTTTTCCCGGAATCACTCTTGCCCGGTTCAGATCTCTTGCCAGGCGTTTATAAAGAATCTCATTGATCAGAGAGCTCTTACCTGAGCCCGAAACTCCTGTGATACAGGTCATGATCCCAAGAGGTATCTTCACATCGATATTCTTGAGATTATTCTCTGCCGCCCCCTTGACAGTAAGAAAACCGGTTGGCTTCCGTCTCTCCAAAGGTATCGGGATTTTTAATTTTCCGCTCAGATAAGCTCCTGTGATGGAATCCTCATTCTTCATCAAATCCTCTGCAGTTCCCATGGCAACCAGTTGTCCGCCATGTTCCCCTGCACCGGGACCTATATCTACAATACAGTCTGCGGCACGCATGGTATCTTCATCATGCTCCACAACGATCAGGCTGTTTCCAAGATCACGCAGTTTCATCAGAGAACCAAGAAGTCTGTCATTATCTCTCTGGTGAAGTCCGATACTCGGTTCATCCAGAATATAGGCAACTCCTACCAGCCCGGAACCAATCTGGGTAGCCAGACGGATTCTCTGCGCCTCGCCGCCGGAAAGAGTTCCTGTCGCACGTCCCAATGAAAGATAATCCAGTCCTACATCTGACAGGAAACTTACCCTTGCCCTGATTTCCTTCAGAATCTGTCTGCCGATAAGCTGTTGCTGCTCGGAGAGCTGCATATCCGCCAGAAAGGCTTTCAGCTTCTCTATGGAAAGATTGGTGACCTCATAAATATTCTTATCCGCCACAGTCACAGCCAGTGATTCCTTCTTCAGTCTCTGACCTTTACAGGTTTTACATGGAGTAATGCGCATGAAAGATTCATACTCCTGCTTCATGGCATCAGAGCCTGTCTCTCTGTAACGCTGCTCCACATTTCGGATCAGCCCCGGAAACGCCACATCGTAAACGCCCTCTCCGCGCTGCCCTTTATAGTAAACCTTTACAGAATGTCCATTAGTTCCGTTGATCAGAATGTCCTGTATCTTCTCCGGATACTCCTCAAAAGGTGTTGCCAGGCTGAAATCATATTCTCTGGCAAGAGCATCCAGGATTGCCCTGGAAAAACTTCCCTCATTTGTGCAGGACTGCCATCCTGTGACCACAATGGCACCATCCAGGATACTCAGAGATCTATCCGGGATCATCAGATCAATATCAAATTCCATTTTATACCCAAGTCCCAGACAATCCGGGCAGGCACCAAAAGGATTATTGAAAGAAAAGCTTCTCGGTTCAATCTCATCCACACTGATACCGCAGTCAGGGCAGGAAAAGCTCTGGCTGAAATTATGGATATTTCCATCCATAGTATCTACCATCAGAAGGCCCTCTGCCAGATCCAGCACTGTCTCAATGGAATCTGAGAGTCTTTTCTCAATCCCGGGCTTCACGATCAGACGGTCTACCACAATCTCTATATTATGCTTGATATTCTTGTCCAGACTGATCTCCTCGGAAAGCTCATACAGGTTTCCGTCAATCTGCACACGTACATATCCGCTTCTCTTTGCCTGCTCCAGAAGCTTTGCATGAGTTCCCTTGCGCCCCCGCACAACAGGCGCCAGAAGCTGGATCTTCGTTCTCTCCGGAAAAGACATGATACTGTCTACCATCTGGTCAACTGTCTGCTTCTTAATCTCTCTTCCGCACTTCGGACAATGAGGGATTCCCACTCTGGCATACAGAAGTCGGAAATAATCATAGATTTCTGTCACTGTTCCTACTGTGGAACGGGGATTGCGGTTGGTAGATTTCTGATCAATGGAAATGGCCGGCGGCAGACCTTCGATGCTCTCCACATCCGGCTTCTCCATCTGTCCAAGGAACTGTCTTGCATAGGAAGAGAGAGATTCCATATAACGGCGCTGTCCCTCTGCATAGATGGTATCAAAAGCCAGTGAAGATTTACCGGAGCCACTCAGTCCTGTAAATACCACAAACTTGTCTCTGGGAATATCCACACTTAAATTCTTAAGATTATTAACATTGGCACCTCTGATCCTGATAAAGTGCTTCTTCGTTGTATCTGCTGCCATTGTGGGCCTCCTGTTTCTCATTTATAAATAATAACTGTTTCTTACCTTAACAGTTACACCTTTTTCGTATGTTATGATATTCATGGATTGTGCGCAGTTTCGCTGCCCCGCAATCCTCATGGCATCAGTATAATACAGGAACATTTGTTCGTCAAGGCGTTTACGGCAAAAAATCCGCCATAACGGAATTGCTTACATGGATTCCATCTCTGCTCAGAAAAATCCTTCCGTTTTCTTCCAAAAGCAGTCCCATTGACTTATATTTTCTTAGAACATCCCCGTATATTGCATCTATTTCACTGCCAAACTGCCGCTCAAACTCAGCTTTTGAGATTCCTCTGGTCATACGAAGTCCCAGAAACATGAACTCCGCCATCTCATCCTCTCTGGTGAGGGGCGGCTCTTTTTCTCTTATTTTTTCCGGTGTTCTGCTGTTTTCCAGATATTTTTTCATATCCTGTGTATTGGCAAAACGTTCCTTTCCATAAAGAGAGGAAGCTCCCAGGCCAAACCCCAGATAATCCTGTCGGATCCAATAGCCCACGTTATGCCTGCATTTTCTGCCTTTCTTTGCGTAATTGGAAATCTCATACTGCTCAAAGCCATATTCTCTCAGAATCTGTGCTGTTGCCTCATACATATTGTACTCCGCATCTTCATCCGGCAAATTCAGCGTCCGCGATGCAAAAGGTGTGCCCTCCTCAATGATCAGGCTGTATGCGGAAATATGTTCCGGATCCAGTCCTGCAACAGTGCGAAGATTATGGATCCATCCTTCATAAGTCTGATCCGGGATCGCACTCATTAGATCAATATTGATATTGTCGAACCCTGCCTCTCTTGCACTTCTGTAAGTCTCCAGAAACTGCTCATAATTGTGGATTCTTCCAAGGATCTTCAGTTCTCTGTCATCCGGCGACTGTAAACCTATGCTCAGGCGGTTGATTCCATATGTTCTGTATGCCTGCAGTTTGTTTCTGTCTGCAGTCCCCGGGTTTACTTCTATGGTGATCTCAGCATGATCCGCAATCTGAAATTTTCGTCTTATATGATTTAAAATTTCTCCTATGAATCTCTCATCCAAAACAGAAGGAGTGCCCCCTCCAATAAATACAGAGGATACACTCCTTCCTTTTCCTTCTTCTGCTGCATTGATTTCTTCAAGCAGAGCATCTACATAATCAGCCTGCTCCTTTGGACCTGACGGACCGGAAAGGAAATCACAGTAATCACATTTTTTTATGCAAAATGGAATGTGGACATAGATTTCCATGGGAGAATCTGTGATATTCCTTCTCTCCATTGTAATCTGCTCCTGTTATGACCTGTTTTCTATTCCTCAGTATCTGATGTACTGCTGTCTTGCTCATTGTTATCTGCTGAGTCGACACTGTTATCTGTACTGTCGGCATCACTTTGGCTGTCTGAACTTTCCGCAGATGAGATACCTGCTGCATCCTGCTCTGCCAGATACGTATTTACCATTGTTAGATTACCATTGGTGGTAACTGCTGCGGAAGCTACCTGATCCGGTGCCGGAGTGGGACTTGTCTCTTCCGGCGCAACACTGATCTGGATCACTTTGGAGGACGCTTCATCTACCTCCCTGGTTTTCCCACATCCGGAGACAGAAATTCCAAGCAATAACATACATAGTATAACTGTTTTTCGCTTAATCATTTTCTTCAATATTTTAACCTTCTGTTGAGATGAGCACTATTCACAGATAACTGTTCAGTACCTTCACAGTTATGTGGACAGCAGGCTGCCGAATAGTTACCATTCATACTTTATTTATCATCCAGTTTCAATACACTCATAAATGCTTTCTGCGGAATCTCCACATTGCCTACCTGACGCATACGTTTCTTACCTTCCTTCTGTTTCTCCAGAAGTTTCTTCTTACGGGAAATATCACCGCCGTAACATTTGGCAAGTACATCCTTACGCATGGCTCTGACTGTCTCTCTGGCAATAATCTTGCTTCCGACAGCTGCCTGGATCGGAATCTCAAAAAGCTGGCGGGGAATCTCGTCTTTTAATTTCTCGCACATCTTACGGCCTCTCTCATATGCTGTATCTGCATGTACGATAAAGGAAAGAGCATCCACTTCTTCTTTGTTTACCAGAATATCCAGTTTCACAAGCTCACTGCGCTCATATCCGCAGAGCTCGTAATCCAGAGAAGCATAGCCTCTGGAGCGGGATTTGAGGGCATCAAAGAAATCATAGATAATCTCATTTAACGGCAGCTTATATTTCAGAAGCGCACGTGTTTCTTCCATATAATCCATTCCCAGATACTGCCCTCTTCGTTCCTGGCAAAGATCCATAATTGCACCGATAAATTCAGTTGTTACCATGATCTCGGCATTTACCATTGGTTCTTCCATGTATTCAATCTCTGATGGATCCGGCAGATTGCTTGGGTTTGTCAGATTGATAACTTCGCCGTTAGTTTTGTATACTTTATAAATAACACCGGGAGCTGTAGTCACAAGATCAAGGTTGTATTCTCTTTCCAGACGCTCCTGAATAATCTCAAGATGGAGCAATCCCAGAAAACCACATCGGAAACCAAAGCCAAGGGCTACGGATGTCTCTGGTTCATAGAACAGAGAGGCATCATTGAGCTGAAGCTTCTCAAGAGCATCTCTCAGATCACCGTATTTGGCACCATCTGGACGGGCATCTACAACGTCGTCAGCACG
>OBDM01000865.1_pt1 | contig 10113 bp, 6 predicted proteins | sample 1518281 | NCBI WGS metagenome assembly OBDM01 (sample SAMN01760942, study PRJEB22395) | human gut metagenome | reverse complement strand
AATATGGGAAACCAGGGAATATCTGATACATAACCGGGAACAGAAATAGGGCAAGGCTGTGTATGGACAACATGACAACAAATAACGAGAATAAATCTGGTATCAGCATTGGATTAGATCAGCTGTTGCCGGAAGATAACAAATCGGTGCAGCTGGGACTGAATTATGGCCAGAATGAATGCAACAGCCAGCGCGTGCTGAAAGAGAATAACACGAAACGGGGAAAAGGCCTTTTTGGTAAAAAAGGAAGTGGGAGCAATCCGTTCTGGAAAAAAACGGCCAAGCTGTACTGTGTACTCAGCGCAGTGTGTGCCATTGTGGTTATGGTAACGCTGTATGTTACCCATGGTGATTTTCTTTCGTACTTTTTATACCATGATACACTGGATGCCGGCATGGATTTTTTCCATAGCATTGAATATGTTCGTGGACGCCAGCCGTATGCGGTGTTTGACACACTGTATCCGCCCTTGGCAAATTTGTTCTTTTATGCCCTGTTTTTACTGGTGCCTGCTTCGGTATCTGATAACTGGACCTATGACTTTGAGGCGTCAGTTGCCATGCGCGGCACAGAAACTGATTTACGCACAACACAGTCGTGCTTTTTGCTATACGTCTTTTTTGTGGTGCTGGCGGTTCTTTTGCTGGCGGTTTTGCTCCGTGACGTGATGCAAAATGCCCAGTGGGCCAGGGCCAGTACGTTTTTTGCCTTGTTCAGCTTTGGTGTGCTTAATGCGGTAGACCGCGGCAATATTATTTTGCTGGCGGCGGGGCTTTCGCTTTTTTTCGTCATGTATCACCGTTCAAAGCGCGCATGGGTGCGGGAACTGGCATTGGTTGCACTGGCAGTAGCAGCCGGACTTAAAATTTATCCCGCATTCTTAGGTGTTATGCTTTTAAGAAACCGGGATTTCAAAGCAGCAATCCGCACGGTGTTTTATGGCATTGCAGCGTTGGTGCTCCCGGTGTTTGCCTTCCAGGAGGGCGTGTACGGCTTGCAGCTTTGGCTGAAGATTTTATTCTCTTTTGGAAGTAAAAGTAAAACACCTTGGGCAGGCAATGGCATCAACAGCATGTTCGCACATGGGGCGCATCTGGTGGACCTGATTGCCGGAACCAGCAATGCAACGGTATCTTTTTTTGCAGCAGCCTTTGCTGTGGCGGCGGTACTGGTTGTGTGTGCTCTGCTCTGCCGCCAGGAATGGCAGGCGTTGCTGCTGATTACCGTGGCTATGATGTACCAAAGCCAGGGCAACTATATTTACTGCATGGCGCTGATTCCGCTGGCGTATTTTCTTGCACAGGAAAAGGTGATGACACGTCAAAATATATTGCCTTTTGCGGTTTTGATGGTATTTAATCTGCCGCTTCCAATCTTTGAAGAGCGTAACTCTTATATTCGCAACACCATTGTACAGTTGGCAATACTGACAGCTATCATCTGGGGCGTTGTACAGGCAGTAAATTGTGTGTTGGCAGCGCTGAAAACCAAAAAGCCTGAACAATCAAAACTAGATAAAAAAGCTGCACGCAGCACGCTGGTTACTTTCGGCGCTTCACTGGGGGCATTGGCAGTTTCCCTTGCCGTTTTCTATGGCGTGTGGGTGCTGTATAATGCGCCGTCTATTACCATGCAGCTGGGGGATGGCATTTATAACACAGAATATTATACTCCTGAAAACTCCAACAAAGAGCTGCCGTTTTACTGGTGCAAGAAAAGTGCGGAGATCAAACTGGTAAACCCGCAGCTGAATACGGAAAGGTACACCTTTACCTTTACAGTGGGGGATTATTTCTTTGATATTTCTGACCGCCCCAGCATTACCATTACCTTCGGTGACAGTAGCCAGACCTTTGTGGTCAGCCAGGAAAACATGAAAATCCGCTATACTGCGGATATTCCTTTTGGTGAAAGTACAATCGATATTAGCTACAGCGGCAAGCGGGTCGATGCCCCGCAGGATTCCAGAACTTTGTATTTTGTAATGGTTCAGCCGCAGCTTGAACGGATTAAATAAAAGGAGGACACCCCCAATGAAACAGCGTCTGGCCGATTATGTGGCCGATTTTCTTGCGGCGCACGGCGTTACGGATGTGTTCAGCGTGGTGGGCGGCGGCGCCATGCATCTGAATGATGCACTGGGCCACCACCCGGCGCTGCATGTTACCTATAACCATCACGAGCAGGCAAGTGCCATTGCGGCGGAAGCATATGCCCGTATTGATAACAAAATTGCCGCCCTGTGCGTTACCACCGGCCCCGGCGGCACCAACGCCCTGACCGGTGTGGTGGGCGGCTGGCTGGATTCCATCCCTATGTTCGTGATCTCCGGCCAGGTTCGGTACGATACCACGGCCCGCTATGCCGCGCAGTTTACCGATGGCCTGCCCCTGCGCGCGGTGGGCGACCAGGAATACGATATCACCAAATCTGTTGCCCCCATGACCAAATACGCCACCATGCTGGAAGACCCGAACCAGATCCGCTATGTGCTGGAAAAAGCCTGGCATCTGGCAACCACCGGCCGCCCCGGCCCGGTGTGGATCGATATCCCGGTCAACTATCAGGGCGGCTACATTGAAACCGACAGCCTGCCCGGCTATGACCCGGCGCAGGACGATGCCCGGCTGCCGCCCCCGGTGGACGATGCCACCGTGCAGATGGTGCTGGAAAAGATCCGCAACGCCAAGCGCCCGGTGTTCCACGCCGGGTACGGTATCCGACTTTCCGGCGGGTACGCAGCGTTCCGCGCTGTGGCGGAAAAGCTGAACATCCCCATTGTGACCTACTGGAACGCCGTGGACCTGATCGAGGACGAAAACCCGCTTTACTGCGGTCGTGCCGGCAATATGGGCGACCGCCCCGGCAACTGGGCCATCCAGAACGCAGACCTGATTCTGGCTGTGGGCACCCGCATTTCCATCCGCCAGGTGGGCTATAACTGGAAAACCTGGGCCCGCGCGGCGGAAGTCATCATGGTGGATATTGACCGCGCCGAGATGAAAAAGCACACCCTGCATGTGGAGCACCCCGTGTGGGCGGATGCCAAGGACTTTCTGCAAAAGCTGGATGCCGCCGCAGCGCCGCTGACCCCTGTCAGTCAGGCAGCGGACTGGCTGGCAACCTGCCAGCGATGGAAAAAAGATTACCCCGCCGTGTTGCCGCGCCAGTGGGAAGAAAACGGCACCACCGCCAATGTGTACGCCTTTGTGCGCTACCTCAGTTCCCGCCTGCCGGAAAACAGCCTGACCGCAGTTTCCAACGGCGCCTGCTGCGTGGTGGGCAATCAGGCGTATGTCATCCAAAAAGGTAGCCGCATGGCCAACAACAGCGCCATTGCCAGCATGGGTTACGGCCTGCCCGCCGCCATTGGCACTTGCATTGCAGGCGGCCGCCGTACCACCATCTGCCTGGAAGGCGATGGCTCTATCATGATGAACCTGCAGGAATTGCAGACTATCCTGACAAATAAGCTGCCGATCAAGATTTTCCTCATCAACAATAACGGCTACCACTCCATCCGCCTGACCCAGAACAACCTGTTCAAAGACCATTGCAAGATCGGCATTGGGCCGGAGAGCGGGGATCTGTCCTTCCCGGAGTTCCGCAAAATTGCCGAAGCGTTCGGCTACCCGTATTCCTGCGCACATTCCAACGCTGAGATGAAACAGGTGGTGGATGCCGCCCTTGCCGCAGAAGGCCCGACTTTCTGCGAGATCTTTACCGATACCCAGCAGGTCTGGGAGCCGAAGAGCGCCACCAAGCGCCTGCCGGACGGCACACTGGTCAGCCCGCCGCTGGAGGACCTGGCACCATTCCTGCCGCGGGAAGAGCTGGAAAAGCAGATGTTTATCCCCTTGGTGCCGGAAGGGTAAGAAAATAAAAAATGAAAAAAGCGCGGAATGGCAATATTGAATTGCTGCGGTTTGTATTTTGCGTGGGGGTGGTATTGTTCCATGCGTGGTACGTGCGCAGGGGATATATCGGCGTTGAATTCTTTTTTATCGTAACAGGGTATTTTCTTGCCGAAAAGATATGCCGGTTAAACGCAAGAGAAACAACCTGCCCTTCGCTAGAAAATGCCATGAAAGAAGCGACATGGGATGTGCTCAAGCGTTATCGTTTGATATTTCCATACTTTCTTGTGGCAACCGTTTTGGGGTTTATAGTGCGTGCCTATGCACAACAGTGGGACAGCGCTACAATTCTGTTGAATTTACAGCTGATTCCGGCAGATTTCCTGTATTTACAGAACTTTGGGTTTTCTGTAGCCTCCACAACAGGGGTGCTATGGTATCTTTCCGCAATGACTTTTGCGGTCTGGGTGCTGTATCCGCTGCTGCGCAGGCATTATGGCTTGACTGTGCAGGCGACCCCGGTAGCAATCCTGCTGATACTGGGCGTGATCCTGCAGAACTGTGGTTCACTGGATGCCCCATGTACACTTCTGTTTGGCTGGGTTAATACCGGAATGCTGCGTGCCTTTGCAGGAATTCTGGGAGGGGTAGTAGCAAACAGGGTTGCATCAACTCTGAAAAAAATTGATGTAGGGAAAAAGATGGCCGCGATGATGACAGCCGTGGAATTGGCTGGGTATGCGTGGGTACTTTACCATATATGGTCAATGAATGAGACACGTGCTATGCTGGATGGCATTGTGGTTTTGGCGTTGGGTGCGGCATTTACCATTACGGCAAGCGGAAAATCGCTTTTCTACGGAAAATTTGACAACGGCTTTGTCAGATTTCTGGGGAAAGCAACCATGCCAGTTTTCTTGAGTCATTTGTATTGCGTACAATTTTTGCCGAATATACTGGCAATGTACAGCGTAGAAGTGACCGAACTGCAAAGGCTTGTTCTTTCTTTTGCCTGCTGTGCAATAGCGGCAGGAATTGTCTATTATGTAGGGAAAATTATAGACAGGCAAATGAAAAAAAGCTGGCATGCTTTTTGCACAGAGATCATTGCGAAAAACAAATAAGGTGTTGAAAATGGAAAAAATCGAAAGGCAGATACAAACCGCAATCGTAACCGGCCCCACCGGGGCCGTGGGCACAGCATTGTGCAGCCGGCTGCTGCAGGCCGGGTGTACCGTGGTGGCGGTCTGCCGCCCCGGCAGCCCGCGGGCCGTAGCGCTGCCCAAGGATGCAAACCTGTATGTAGTTGCCTGCGATGCCGCCAACCTGGCGGATTTGCCGCAGTGCATGGCCGTAGCCGGGCTGCCCGTGCAGGCGGATGCCTTTTTCCACCTGGCGTGGGCGCACACCATTGGTGCGGGCCGCAATGATATGCCGGCTCAGATTGAGAATATCCGCTATACCATTGATGCCGTGCGCACCGCGGCGGCAATGGGCTGCCGTGTGTTTGTTGGTACCGGCAGCCAGGCAGAGTATGGCCGTGTGGACGGTGTTCTGCGGGCCGATACCCCCACAAACCCCGAAAACGGGTACGGCATGGCCAAGCTGTGTGCAGGCCAGATGAGCCGTACCGAGGCCGCCGCCCTGGGCATGGACCATGTGTGGGCGCGTATCCTTTCGGTTTACGGCCCGCATGACGGCCCCAACACGATGATCTCCGCTACCATCCAAAAACTGCTGGCCGGGCAGTGCCCGGACCTGACGGCAGGGGAGCAGAAGTGGGATTATCTTTACTCCGCCGATGCTGCGGATGCACTGTACCGCATGGCCTGCCATGGCCGCAGCGGTGCCGTGTACCCGGTGGGCAGCGGCACCGCCCGCCCCCTGCGGGAATATATTGAGACCCTGCGTGATGCCATCGACCTGGCCCTGCCGCTTGGCCTGGGCAAAATCCCTTACGGGCCGCAGCAGGTCATGTTTTTGCAGGCGGATATCACCCAGCTTGTGGCGGATACCGGCTTTGCGCCGCGCACCGCCTTTGCCGATGGCATCCGCGCCACCATTGCGTGGGCAAAAACGCAAAAGCAAACCAATTAAGCCAATAAGGAATAACCCCGTCCGTGCGGGCAGGACCCGCATGGACGAACAGGAGCCAGACAGTATTTATGCAGTTGACCTACCAAAAGTTAAAGCCGTTTGCCTTATCCTATCTCACCGCGCCGCTGGCGGTGTTTTTTGCGGGGTATCTCCGCGCGCCGTTTGCCGTTGCGGGCCTGGCCGTGCTGGCTTTTGCCTGGTGGTATGCCGTGTGCAAAACGCCGCAGGTTAAGCAAGTGGGGCAAGAAGAGCAGGGCATTACGCTTTCGGTGCCAAAGCTGGTGCTGCTGTTTGCCCTGATGCTGTTGTGGGGCTACCTAGGCGGTCAGACGGGCTTTTTTTACCAGAACTCGGACTGGGGTTACCGCAACGCCATTTACCGGGATCTGATCACAAACAGCTGGCCGGTGTATTACCCGCAAAAGGATACGGCGCTGGTGTATTATATCGGGCACTGGCTGGTCCCGGCGGCGCTGACCAAACCGGTATACGCCCTGTTTGGGCTGGATGCCGCCTGGATGTTCGCCCGTATGGCCCTTTGGGGGTGGACGGCGCTGGGCACCTATCTGGCGGCGCTGAATTTGTTGGTCTACCTGCGTGCCGATACCGGAAAAAAGCAGGGGATCGGCCTGCTGTTTTTGATTTTCTTCAGCGGCATGGATATTCTGGGCGCGCTGTACAGCAGCCGCCTGCCGGACCTGCTGGCCTATGACGCTATGCACCTGGAATGGTGGACGAATGATTTCCAGTTCAGCTCCCTGACGACCTGCCTGTTCTGGGTGTTCAACCAGACAGTGGGGGCATGGCTGGCAACCGTCTGCTTTTTGCAGGAGAAAGACTGCCGCAACTACCTGCTGCTGGGCACGGCTTGCCTGATGTGCGGCCCCTTCCCATTTGTGGGGCTGGTTATTTTTATGGTGGTGCGTGGCATTGTTCTGCTGGCACAGCGTCAAAAAGGCGTGCTGCAATCGGCGTTCTCCCCGGCCAATGTGCTGGTGCTGGTTGTGGTGCTCAGCATTACGGCCAGTTATTTTTTGGCCAATAACGCCTTTGGCTACAGCGTTCTGGGCGAAACTGTCGCCGGGAACCAGGCAGCGCAGCAGACTTTTGGCCAAAACGTTCTGACCAGCCTGCAAAAAGGCATGTTGGTATTTTACCTGCTGGATGCCGGCATCTATCTGCTGCTGCTCTGGCGGCAGAAACGCCGCAGCTGGCTGTTTTATACCTGCGCCGTGTCGCTCTTCATCATTCCGTTCTTTAAGGTGGGACAGGGGTGCGATTTCTGCATGCGGGTGTCCATCCCGGCTATCTTTATCCTGATGACCCTTTGTGCCCGGTACTTTATCGCCTTGGTGGGTACCAAATGGCGGGACGGTACGCTTGCACAGCATGCCGTGACCATTCTGCTGGCGGCAACGCTGCTGATCGGTGCCTGCACCCCGGCCATGGAAATTTACCGCGGCATCTGCCACATTGCCAAAGAGGGGACTTTCTGCCTGGAAAACGAGGAGCCCTACACCCTGGCGGACCGCCCTGTAAGCCTGAACTTTGAAACGCAAAACTGCGAAAATAAATTGTTCTTTACCTATTTTGCAAAATAGTGTATAGTGATAAGGGTCTGCCCGGCTATTGCGGCAGTGGGCCAAAGACTAAACTTAAAGGAATGAAACCTGCATGAGCGAGAAGAAAAAAGTCATCTCTGTTATGATCCCTACCTATAACGAGGAGGAGAACGCCCGCCCCATCTATGAGGCGGTGCGGGATGAGATTCGGAAGGACTGCCCGGATTATGACTATGAGATCCTTTTTATTGATAATAAAAGCCAGGATCGTACCCGCCGGATCATTACGGACATCTGCGCGCAGGACCCCAAGGTCAAAGCCATTTTTAACAGCAAGAACTTTGGTCAGTTCAACAGCCCCTATTACGGTATGATCCATACCACAGGGGACTGCACCATTACCATCTGCGCGGACTTCCAGGACCCGGTGGAGATGATTCCAAAGTTTGTGGCTGAATGGGAAAAAGGCTACAAAATTGTAATCGGCAAAAAGACCACCAGCCAGGAAAACCCTGTCATGTACTTTTTGCGGGACTGTTACTACAAAACCATCAAAAAGATGAGCAATGTGGAAATGATCGAGCAGTTTACCGGGTTTGGCCTGTACGATAAAAGCTTTATCCAGACCCTGCGTGATTTGCACGACCCCACCCCGTTTTTGCGCGGGATTGTGGCGGAGCTTGGCCCCGAGCGCAAGGAGATTGAATACACCCAGCCCAAGCGCCGGGCAGGCAAGACCCACAACAACTGGTACAGCCTGTTTGATGCCGCCATGCTCAGCTTTACCAGCTACACCAAGATTGGGATGCGGATGGCGGAGTTCTTCGGCTTTTTCTGCGCGGCGGTCAGCTTTATCCTGGGGCTTGTGTTCCTGGTGGCAAAGCTGATCCACTGGAATACCTTTGCTGCGGGTTATGCCCCAATGATTATTGCTGTGTTCTTTGTGGGTGGTGTGCAGCTGACCTTTCTGGGATTTTTGGGCGAGTACATCATGGCAATGAACGCCCGTATTATGGATCGCCCCCTGGTGGTGGAAGAAAAGCGGCTGAATTTTGAACCCGAAACGCCGGAAAGTGATACTACCCGCGCCCAGTAAGACCGAGTGGTTATAATAGATTGTGAGTTGACAGTAAAACAATGATTCCTTTTAATATTCCCCCGCAGGTTGGTACAGAGCTGGACTATATGCGCCAGGCCATGGCCAACAATAAGATCTGCGGCGATGGCCCTTTTACCCGCCGCTGTGATGAATGGATGGAACAGCGGTTCCATGCGGGCAAGGTGCTGCTGACCACCAGCGGTACCACCGCGCTGGAAATGGCTGCCCTGCTGTGCGGCATCCAGCCCGGCGACGAGGTGATCCTGCCCAGCTACACATTTTCTTCCACGGCAACGGCCTTTGTTTTAGCTGGGGCCAAGCTGGTGTTTGTGGATATCCGCCCGGACACCATGAACATTGACGAAGCAAAAATTGAACCCGCCATTACCGAAAAAACCAAAGTCATCTGCGTGATGCACTATGCCGGTGTGGCCTGCGATATGGATACCATCATGCAGATTGCGCGCCGCCATAACCTGAAGGTGGTGGAAGATGCCGCCCAGGGCGTGATGGCCAGTTATAAAGGCAAGGCGCTGGGCACCATCGGTGATTTTGGCTGCTACTCTTTCCATGAGACGAAGAACTTCTCAATGGGAGAGGGGGGCGCACTGGTCATCAATGACCCCGAAACCGTGACCAAGGCCGAAATCCTGCGGGAAAAGGGTACCAACCGCGCCAGTTTTCTGCGCGGCCAGGTAGATAAATACACCTGGGTTTCTTATGGCTCCAGCTACCTGCCCAGTGATCTGAATGCCGCTTACCTGTGGGCACAACTGGAACAGGCCGATACCATCAATACAGACCGTACCCAAAGCTGGGATTATTACGCACAGGAGCTGGCACCGCTGGCTGAAGCAGGCCTATTGGAGCTGCCCACCGTGCCGGAAGGCTGTGTGCATAACGGGCATTTGTTCTATGTCAAGCTGCGGGACCTGGAACAGCGCACCGAGTTCATTGCCTATTTGAAAGCCCACGGTGTGGCATCGTCTTTCCATTATGTGCCGCTGCACAGCGCCCCGGCGGGCATCCAATACGGCCGCTTTGCCGGTGTGGATGAATACACCACAAAGGAAAGCAACCGCCTGACCCGCCTGCCGCTGTACTATGGTCTGACCGAAGATGACCGCGCAGCCGTGGTGCAGGTGGTCAAAGACTTTTTTGCACAGAAATAACATGCCCAGTGCATGAAATCAGCAATATAACAAAAATCCGTATCCCGAATGCCAAGCAGGGCAGGAGGATACGGATTTTTCTGTTTGTTCTTTTAAAATTAAACGAAAGTTCTCCACGGAACGATGAGGTCATGGTACGGGGTACGAAACGCTTGCCTGTTTGTATAAAAAACCAAGGGCAATACCGCATAATTCTAAGTGCCGATACGGCGAGCGAGGTGCGGCAGATGCCAAGCCAAAAGCGCAGATAATACTGGATGCTGCAAAGGGGAGCGCCGCCAGTGGCGGAAACAGCGAACCGAAGCAGGGGCAGCGGTCGCAGAGT
>OBDM01000864.1_pt1 | contig 10114 bp, 5 predicted proteins | sample 1518281 | NCBI WGS metagenome assembly OBDM01 (sample SAMN01760942, study PRJEB22395) | human gut metagenome | reverse complement strand
GTGGGCTTTGCCCACACCCACGACCTTTGAAAAGGTCGACCAAACTTTTATAATTAATTGGCAAATCAATTTGCTAAACCATAATTTACCCCAACTATTGACATAGAGCCTATAAATTTTATAACAATATAAATAAAAAAAGCAGTATTCTCATTAACTGCAGATACCACTAAAACATATAAGATACTATCAAATTTAAAATTAAATCTCGTTGCCTAACATCTTGCTCCCTCTCTCTTTAAACATCAATATTGCCGATTACTCAATTTTTATAAATCTCAAGATGTCAGGCAGAACGGATTTACATCAGTATGAGGAAATATGAATTTATCAACGCTATGTGCTCCAGTATCTGAAATTTTTTCAGATTATCGGTGTCTTCGTCCCCACCGAGCGCTAATAAAGGCATATAACCAAAACACTCTATATACAACAAATTTCCATGTTCGTTAACAGCTTTATAATACTGATTCAAAGAAAAAATTCGTTTAAAAAGCTCTTGTCTGCAAGTCTTTTTAAAAAGAAATCAAAATCTTTGAGCATCAGCTCAAATTTTCCGTAGCGAAGATATATTATACTTATATACTCGCCGCTTTCCAAGGTAATTATGTATTATCAATTATACTTTGATAATCATCGGGATTAATCACTTTAATATATCCGTTCATAAAAGTGCCTAATCCGTAATTTTGCCAAATTTTAAGCAAAGTTTCAGGAATTTTATTCTTGAATGTGTTAATAACATTGTCATTAACTTTTGCATATGATTGAAAATCCTATAATGCAACTATATTCAAGAGTATTTCTCTCTTTTTATTTTATACAAACCTCCGTACCGTTGCACAGCACCGCTTTACTTCACACATCATATCGCAGATGTATGAAGTAGCTGTGAAGTGCCATAATCAAAACCGCTAAATACAAAACTTCTAAATGTACTTGTTTTTCCTCTATTTACTGATTTTATTATAGCACAAGGATTTTCATTTGTTACAGTTTGGGCAAAAACGCATTAAAAAAAGTCAAAAGTGATGTTTTTTATATGACAAATTAAAAATTATGTTGTATAATATCTTCTAAAGGGGGAATTTCGGTGCTTAATATTCTGCTTTGTGATGATGATAAATCAATACTCGAAAAAGTACGGTCACTTATAAGTAATCTTCAAAAAAACTATAAAATAGAATTTAATATAGATATGCGTACCTGCGGTGATTTTATTTTTAAAGAAAAACATTCTTACGACATCGCTATAGTCGATGTTCAAATGCCTGCCGTAAACGGACTTGAGGTATCGGAAAGATTAAAACAATTAAACCCCGACATTATTATTATGATTCTTACCTCATATCCGGCTTACCTTGACAGTGCAATGAAAATTCAGGTTTTCAGATATCTTTCAAAGCCGATTGATACTGAAAGGTTTAACAGAAATTTTCTTGAAGCCGTTGACTATTACAAGAAAATCAGCAAAAGTATTATAATAGAAAAATATGACGAAATTTTCACCGTAAAAACAAGGGATATTCTCTATATTGAAAACAGAAAACACGGTTCACTTATCGTTACTAAATACAAATCATACGAAACCAATAAGAAACCTGCCGAATGGTACGAAATAATCAATCAGCCTAACTGCTTTGTCCAATCGCATAAAAGCTATATCGTAAACTTACAGAATGTAATTAACTTTGATAAAAGTTCAATTACATTTCAGGGGGCCAATGAGAATCTTATGGAGCATTGCATTTCGCAAAGAAAATACGCAGAATTTAAAAAAGCCTTTTTTGATTTTGCGGGAGGTATTGTATGATATTTTTCAGCTATGCGACGGTAACGGTATTTGGGGCAATCATTTCTTACATATTTATTTCCAGCAAATTTGCTCAGAAAATGAGCAATATGGGTTTATTTTTATGTTTTTCATTGTCTGCTGCACTGCAATTTATAATAAATACGGTAGGTGTGGAATATTCAAATATTGTAGCATTTTTAGCTTGCAATCTGTTGCTGTGTATTTTTTGCTTTAACACGAATGTTTTTCAAGCAATATTTACTTCAATTCTTCTCACTTCTATAACTCTCATAACAAAAATGACTCTGCTGTTCCTTGTAATGGTAACTTTTAATATTGATATTAAAAGAATCACTGAGAACGGTATGATATTTTTCTTATTAAGCGGCAGCTCGCAGTTATTTTTCTTCTTTATTGCATACTTTGTATCTAAAATTTCCGTCAAAGAAAATAAAGAAAATTTGAAGCTAAATAAAACAAATATGCTTTTCTTTCTGCCGATGGCGTCAATACTTATCATATGCGGTATGTCATACATTTCGCTTAACTATAAACTTGACGAATTTACATATGTTTTGTTTGCGGTAGGCGCTCTGCTTTTAATGTATTCAAATATAGTTGTTTTTCTTGTACACGAAGACGTATTGAAAACTCAATACGAAAACACGGCGCTAAAGCTGCAAAAGCAAAAATCAGAAATTGATACCGAATATTACTCTATTTTGCAAAATCAATACGAAAATTCTAATATTTTAATTCACGATATAAAACGCCACTTGCTTTCAATAAAAGAACTTTCAAACGAAAAAGACTTTGAAAGCATAAACAAATACATTGACAGTCTGTATGAAGATTATCAGATTAAATACTTAAAGAAATACAGCGATAACAAACTTATAAATGCAATCATAAACAGATATGTCAGTGCTTGCAAAGATAAAGAGATTGACTTCTACTGCGATATTCGTGATATAGATTTTTCTTGCATTTCAAATAACGATATAACATCATTACTTGATAATATTCTTGAAAACGCTCTCGAGGCAACGCAAAATGCCGATAACAAGAAAATTGAGCTTACAGTTAAGCAAACAAATACAAACTATATTGTAATCAATATATGGAATTACTGTGCAAGTGCTCCTAATCTTAAGGACGGCAAATTACAGACAACCAAAAGCAATAAATTTATTCACGGCTACGGAATAAAAAGTATAGAACGAATAGCCAAACAATACAACGGTAATGTAAGTCATAATTTTGACCCCGAAAATATGAAATTCACTCTCGCAGTTGTTTTGAAAATTAAATAAAATAATAACACAAAAAAGCGATGACTGATAAAAAAAGTGGTTCATCACGATTTTTTGCGGGATGGTGAACGGACAGAATGAATAGAAAGATAGCAAATCAAGGTAAAGAAGAAATCATCATCACGGTAACCGTAGCCGATTCGTTTGGATACCGCCGAAAAGTTTGTGTAAAAGTGAATAATAAGCTTCCTTTCAAGCAATAATGGAAATAGAAAAATTAGAGCTTGAAAGGAAGTTTTTTTAATGGCAAAAGCACCAGAAGAAATTATGAGAAAATTCTCTCACTTTATGCCTGCGGAATGAGCCAGTGTGATATTGCCGAACAAATCAAAAATCTGTATGATGTAGAAATCTCTCCCGAGCTTGTCAGCAAAATCAGCGAGAAGATTATGCCCGATGTGACTGCATGGCAAAATCGACCTCTTGAAGCAGTATATCCGTTTGTGTTTATGGATGCAATTCATTACAAGGTCAAGGAAAATCATCAGTATATCACGAAGGCTGCATATGTAGTTCTGGGCATCAATCTTGACGGGCAGAAAGATATTCTCGGCATATGGATTGGCGAAAATGAGAGCAGTAAATTTTGGTTAAATGTGTTGAACGAGCTCAAAACTCGTGGAATTAAAGATGTATTTCTGTTCTGCGTGGACGGACTGAGAGGTTTCAGACAAGCTATTGAAGCGGCTTTTCCGAACGCACAAATCCAGCGTTGCATCATTCATCAAATACGCTCAAGCACAAGATTTGTAAGCTACAAACACATCAAGGAGCTGATGGCTGACCTCAAGAAAGTATATCAAGCAATCAGCGAGGAAGAAGCTATGAACAACCTGATTTTGTTCAAGGACAAGTGGGGCAAGGCATCCTGCATATCTGCAACGTTTTTCGGATGATACTGTTCGATAATTTGCTTTGCGAGGTTCTCGCTCGGTGTGCTTTCCTTTTTCTTTGCCATTTTGTTCATTCCTTTTCTGTCCTTTCTTTCATTGTAGCACACTTTCCCGAAATTGAAAAAGTGTGCAAGCTATTTTTTAACTTACACACTTTATTTTATAAGCTCTAAGAGCAAGCCTTAACGGCAATTATATTTTACCTGTTGCAATGCACGAAAGCATGCATTCGTTTCGCAAGGAAAGTCCGAAAGATTATGAGCTAATCAGAAATTTTGTGGTTGATTATCTTTTTGCTAAAGGAAATGATGTAAATAAGATGATTGACAGGGTTGAGTCGCTTTATAAAGACAAGGTGAGTACAAGGGAAGATTGTCTTGAAGAAATAGTATGTAATTCTATTATGGCAATAGCAGGCGATGAAAGCGCAATGAAAAAGGCGCTGCAAGTTGCAAAGGCCGAAGAAAGCATTTTGGACAAGCTCGCAAATGCTATTAAAAACCTTGCCGGCAAGATTAAGAATTTTATACTCACTCATACCACTAACGAAGCGGCCAAAACATTTGTTAAGGATGTTGAGGCACTTGACAAACTTGCAGAAATGTTTAGCAATGCAGCGGATAACATTAAGGCAAAAAGTGAAGAAGTAATTACAAATGAGCAAAAAAATAACACCGGTAAGGGTGTTGAGAGTGGAGATGTTAAGTATTCAATTAAAGAAAATGTAAAAAATAAGGTTTCAGGTGAAATATATGATAAGGTGGTTGTTCTTGATACAAACATATTTAAAGGGATTCCACCACGCAATTGGGGTAAAACTTTTAGAAATTTTATTTCAAAACATCTTATAGGAAAAAAGTTTTTAACATTTGACGAGAACGGTAAAGAAGAAATTATAGAATTTGCAAAGCCAAATGAACGAGTAACCAAAAATGGTGCTAACAACAGTCATAAAGTTATTGATAAATTATCAAGAAAGTCAGACAGAAACAGTAAGTTAGTAATCGTTCATTCTGATGAAGTAATAAATATTTCAGAAAAGGAAAATGAAAATGCAGAACATTCACATCAATGGTTAGATGAAAACGGATGGGAATTTAGAAATGCTTTTGTAATGGATAAGTATGGTAAAATATACTCGGTAACATTAAATATTGCAAAGTCTAAAGATGGGCGAAATATACTTTACGATATAAATAAAATAAACGAAGTTGGGTACGGCGACGTGCTCTCAAATGCCAAAGGCAAGAGGAGCTCGCACATAAACCCCAACTTCGTCACTAACAGTATATCTCAAAGTAAAAATAATGTCAATACGAAAAATGACGAAAGTAGCAATGATATCAAATACAGCATGGGAGGATTGAAAGCAGAAACTGCGGACAAGAGTGCACTTGAGAAAGCTATGGAGCTTGAAAAGGACGGTACAGATTCCGAGAAAATCCGTAAGGAAACGGGTTGGTTTAAGGGATATGACGGCAAGTGGCGATTTGAGATAGATAACAGCGAATTAGAGTTTAAAACAGATATCAAAAAGAACAGAGCTGCCGCAATTGAACTTGCGAAAATGAAAGTTAAAAGTGCAGAGCTTGAAGAAAAGATTGTAAATAATACAGCAACAAAAGCAGAGGAAAATGAATACTACAATCTTGACGAAAAAATGATTGAGTACAGAAAAGGAGTGAAATTGAGTGATGTAATAAATCATCCAAAACTTTTTGAAGCGTATCCGCAACTAAAGAATGTAGATGTTTATTACGAGATTTCTTCGGTTAATCGAGGTGTATACAGTTCAAACGGTAATGTGATAATGTTAAATCCGATGCATACGATTGATGAGCAGAAAGAATCGATTATTCATGAAATTCAGCACGCAATACAGGGAATAGAAAATTTTGCGAACGGAAGTAATTTGGAATACTGGAAAAATCTCGGATACAGCGATGAAGAAGCAATGGCAATGTATTATAACACTGCCGGAGAAAGAGAAGCAAGAGATGTTTCTGCCAGAAGAGATTACAATGCAGAGCAAAGAAAAAACATCCGTCCGGACATTGACAGGAAAGATGTTGTATTTGCTAATAGCGGTGATCCAGTGTATTCGGCGGATGAAAATATAATGCAAAAGGATTTTGAGGAGAAAGTTGACCAGATAGAGAATAATACATATAATTCGAATGATGTTGTTATTATGGGAAAAACTCCAAAAATATTACAGGACATCGGACTTAATTCTTTACCTGTTGCAATGACGAAAAATCATATATATTCTGTTGCGGTATCAGAAGCAAGAGCAAAAAGTGAGGGCAGATACAAGAAAAATACAAATTATCATAATTTAGGATTTAATACAGTTAAGAAAATTTATGAAAAAATATCTAATCCGCTTATGATTATTGCACACCCTGATTTTACTAATAAAGCAAGCAGAGACAGCACTCATAAAGTGATTGTATTGGTTGATTTATCCGTAAATAATAAGCAGGTAATAGCACCTATTGCGGTAGATTTTGAAGGTATATATAACAAAAAAATAATTGATGTCAATCTTGTAGCAACATATTTTAATAAAAATAATATTAACGATTTAATCAAAGAAGCGATTGCGTTAGAAAATGATAATAAGATAGGTTTTTATTATTTAGACAAAAAAAGAACTCAAAGTATAATTAAGCATGCAGGGTACCAATTACCCAGAATACTTAATAACTTGAGTTCCAATATTATTATACGCAAAATTGACAGCAATGTCAATAAAAAAATTAATAAAATTACCCAAAGCCAGCAGTTTGTAAGGTGGTTCGGTGATTGGCAGAATAAGCCGAAAACTGCAAGCAAGGTTGTGGACGGCAACGGTGAGCCTCTTGTAGTGTATCACCAGACGGGAAATGATTTTACAGTATTTGATACTAAGCATACAGGTGCTGGTGAGTTTGACAGCGAAATGCCGACAGGAATATTTATGAAGCCGACAAGCGATAATATTGGGGTTAGCGGAAACAAGCAAATGGCTTTGTATGCAAATATTCGCAATCCGCTGACTGTAAATAACAGGGCGGAGCTTGTGAGGTTTTACGAACAGAATATTGACGGTTACAAAGAAGCAAGAGATTACATAAGTAGCATTGACAGCGAGTATAAGCAAAAATATGAACAAGCTGAGGCAGAGGAGGACGCAGAATATTCAAAACTTTGGACTGCACGAGAGCAGGGAAAGATTACCGAAGATGAATATCAGAAAGCAATAGAAAGCAATGCACTTGATGAGTTGGAAGAAGAATGGCACAATAAAGTGAATGAGGCAAGTAAAGAGGCAAAGTCACTTATTGATGACTTTTTTAAAACAAGTAAATATGACGGTGTAATTGTAAAAAATGATGCAGGCAGCTTTGGAAGAACTACAAAAACATACATTGCATTCAGTAATACACAGGTGAAATCTGCAACAGATAATATAGGAACTTTTGACGGCAGAAATTCAGACATAAAGTACGCAACAGACGATACCATTAATGATTGGCTTGATGATGAAAGCACACCGCAGGGAATTGACTACGAAAAGGCAGTTGAAAAAAATCCTGTAATAGCAGTAGCGAAAATATATAAAAGTGCGGCACAAACTGCAATTAGTGAATAATAAGTTTGATAGTCATTTAGACACCTTGACTTAGACACCTTGATTTTTTAACACTCCAAAAAGAAAAGCACCGACTTCAAAAATCGGTGCTTATGGCTGGGCTGGCGGGATTCGAACCCACGGGTGACGGAGTCAAAGTCCGTTGCCTTACCGCTTGGCGACAGCCCAATATATAATTTTTGTGTAAAACGCTTATTCTGATTAGCGCAACTTAAAAAGTTGTTTGTGCAAATTACCGATAGTGTCTTTTGCATTTATATAAGTAAAGCCGCAAAGGCATTGTACCTTGCGGCTTTATGGTGACCCATCGGAGATTCGAACTCCGGACACCTTGATTAAAAGTCAAGTGCTCTGCCAACTGAGCTAATGAGTCATATTGGTTGGGATGGCTGGATTCGAACCAGCGAGATGACGGAGTCAAAGTCCGTTGCCTTACCGCTTGGCTACACCCCAGAAAAAATTTTCTTCAGCATACGAACAGTCATATGCTGAACGAAAATCAAAAAATATTGGGGTGGATAGTCGGATTCGAACCGACGCTCTCTGGTGCCACAAACCAGCGCTTTAACCAGCTAAGCTATACCCACCATATGGCGCGCCAAAAGGGACTCGAACCCCTGACCTACTGCTTAGAAGGCAGTTGCTCTATCCAGCTGAGCTATTGCCGCATACTTAACTTAAAAATTTGTTTTTCCCTTAAGTCAGCTTCATTATTATACATCAGCAAACTCCATTTGTCAACACTTTTTTTATTTTTTTATAATTATTTTCCTGTTTTAATTTGATGATGAAGTTAATGATATAGGCATTTTAACACATTGCAGATAATAATGTCAATATCACTTGGTATTAATATCGAAATGTTGTTATCAATTAAGTTATCTTAATCATTCCCTTTATTATGAACCATTCTTTGCGCAAGTGCAATGTTTCTGTATTCGGGTTCGTGACTTACTTCTCTTATAAGTTTAATAAAAGGAGGAAGTTTGTAAGGCTGATCTTCTGACAGCAATTCTATCTCAAGCGTTGCTCTGTCATTCCAAAACGGATATACATCAAGTTCAAAATATTCGTCATCATACACTATGCAATATCTGTCCTTTGAAATAATACCCGTTATACATTCTTTTCTTGAAAGATAATTATTGTATTCGGCTTGTGTCAAATAAGATTCTTTTTCTATCCTTTTCAAATCATTAATCTTGATTTTTACCGTTTTAATATATACTGCGTCTTTGCCGTAACCACGCTTCCGTATTCTGAACATTCCTTCCTCGGGAGTGTTTAAATATGCCTGAGTAATCGCAACCTTTCTGCAAGCAGTCATATTATTAAGATAATCAATATCAGGGTATTCTATCAAAAACTTACGCTCAATTTCAAGAGGTTCCGGAACACCGATGAACCCTAATACTTCTTTAAGCAAATTATCGAGTCTTTTATTAAAATCACTGTTATTTGGTATAACTCGCAGGTGTGATGTGCCTGTCCATATAGAAAGTAATTTTTCGTCAAGTTCCTTGGCAAGCTTTACATCTTCTTTTCTCACAGAATTGCAGTTCTTAATGTAAGTGTTTTCATCTGTACAAACAACACTTTTTAAATGAAATACAGCATCATACGAATTTCTTAATACATCTTCATTTTTATTACTTATTGAAATATATTTTTTAAATTCGGCATCGGTAACATATGCTTTGCTGTCAAGCAATCCTCTGTCAAATAAAATTACAGCCTTTTCCCCATTGTATGCCTTAGCTTTCTCTTCGAGAGAATTTTCTTCTTTTAATTGAGTTTCAAAAAGTTGTTTATGGAACTCATATACACCAAGTTTTTGCGGAGTAATGCCGTTGCTCAATAAATTACTTGCAATTTCTTCTAATATAAAAACTTTTATATTTAACTTTTCAAGTTCATCTTTCAAAAAATTCAAAGCAGTTGTTTTACCGCCACATGGACCGCCTGTCAAAACTATTTTAATTACCTCTGCCATAAATTCACCTCATTTAATTTATTATAACCTTTGAAATATTTATTATTATTCTGTATCTGAAAAAAGGCGATTGCAAAATTAATCTGCAATCGCCTTTTTAATATTACTTACTTCGTTTTTTACCGAAAATTATTGTTCCTGCAAAACCTGCTGCACATAAACCGACAAGCACACCTAAGAAAGTGAGATTATCACCTGTTTTTAAGGTAATAGGCTCAACATACTGTGTTTTATAAACCGTTTTTTCCTGAACAACGGTTTTAACTGTAGGAGTCGGCTGTACAGTTGTCGGTTGCGGTTGTGGCTCTGTTTCTGCTATTTTGTCAAACAAATAAACATAAACAACATCTTCAATTCCTGATACAATTTCAGTCGGTTCAACATCCCACTTGCCGTTTTCATAACCGTAATTTGCTGTCATACCTGTAGGAATATTGATTCTTGCAGTACCGTTGACATTCCACTTACCCTCTTTGTCAAGCA
>OBDM01000853.1_pt1 | contig 10188 bp, 7 predicted proteins | sample 1518281 | NCBI WGS metagenome assembly OBDM01 (sample SAMN01760942, study PRJEB22395) | human gut metagenome | reverse complement strand
GCACTGTACAAACTGAAAAACAGAGGACTATCTCCGCTATACAAAGACGAATATCCGCGCGGGAGGTGAAACGGCGAGTGCAGACGCAGACAGAGGGGCTGATAATCAAGTCCCGCGATATCAATGAAAACGATACAGTCGTCAAAATTCTGACAGGCGACCTCGGGCTCATCTCCGCCTTTGCCAACGGCACGAAGAAAGTGAAGAGCCGAACCGCGAGCGCCGCCGTTTCGCCAATGACATACTCCCGTCTGACCCTCTACCGCGGGCGCGAGAGCTACATAGTTGACGACGCAAAGGCGATAGATGTGTTTTTCGGGCTGCGCGAAGACATTGAAAAATTATCGCTCGCGAACTATTTCTGCGAGCTTGCGGGCGAGTTTTCGCCCGAGAACACCGAGGCTCACGAATTTTTGAGCCTGACGCTGAATCTTCTACATTTGTTGTCCGAGGACAAGCGGAGCGCGGATTTCTTAAAACCCGTCGGTGAGCTTCGTATGCTCGCGCTCGCGGGCTATATGCCCGACCTCGCCGGATGCCAATCCTGCGGGAACGAGCTGCCCGACGAGCCTGTTTTCAGCCTACGCCATGCGGGATTTTTCTGCCGTAATTGCGCACCCGACGGCGAGGGAATACCCGTGACTCCCGGCGTGATAAACGCGATGCGCCATATCTGCACTTGCGACGACCGTGCTCTGTTCGCGTTCCGTATGCCGGACAGCTCGCTGAAAATCCTCGGCGACATAACTGAGCAATACCTGCTTCTCCAGCTCGGGCACAAGCTGAGAACACTGGATTTTTACAAGAGCATAAAGATGTGAGTTGAAACACAAAAAATTCAATAAAATATCAGCCGGGCGGATATCCGTCCGGCTGTTTTTATCATGTCGTGCTCTCGTTCTGCGCGGCGGTCTTTGTCGGGAAATCGAAGCCCTGCATGAATCCGTCGAGCTCGGTCGAGCAGATGTCGCCGCCTATCACCGCGCCCTCGTAGACGAGAATATTCGCCTGCACCGTTCCGCTGTCGCCCTCATAGCCGGGATAATTTTTTATGTTGTATGTCCAGCGCTTTGCGCGCTTGCCCGCATACGGGGTCAGGTCGAGGTTCTGCGCTTTCTGAATCTCATTGTATTTTTCATATCCCCTGTCGAACTCGGCGGGGATTATAACCTCTGCGACCTCGACCGGGTCCTCCTCGATATCCCAGCCGAACTGAGACAGAAACGCCGCGCGTTCCGAGGCGTTCGACGCCTTGAGGCTTATCGCGTTGTCCTTTACTGCGGGCTTTCCGCGGTTTATCAGAAGCACCACCGCCGCCACGGCGAGCACCGTCGCGAATGCAGTCAAGGCAATTTTCAGCTTTGAGGATTTTATCGAAAACACAAACACTTTTCTCCGCCCCTTCGCGCTTATAAAGATAGTTGATATATATGCTCATTTCTCCCGCTTTATCACGGTTGACAAATCTTGCTGAAATGGTAATATTATACTGTAACTTATTTCACATTTCGGAGGCACGAAAAAGCATGAAGAAATGCAGTCTCATCCCCTTTGCCGTCCTCGCCGCAACAGCGGGCGCAGGCGCGGCGGTCGGCAGAAAATTAAAGACCGACAAGGCTTTCCGCCGCGACTTTGACGACACTGTCGGAAAAGGTATCCTCGCCGCCGTCGGCAAGATTGCCGACAAACTCCCCGAACCGAATTTCGGCGATATCTCGAACTATCAGAGCCGTGATTTCTATCCCGGTCACAGCGAATTTGCATCATCGGGCAAGCGCGGTTCAAGATGGCGTCTCGGCTACGCCCGCCGCAGTCTCGTCCCCGACGACTACAATCAGAAGGAGTACTACATAGCGGGCTATCTCTCCTATCCGCCTAATATAATGAGCGGGGTTATCGACGACCAGGCGGTGCGCGTTATCTGCCTCGACGATTCGAGCGGACGCGGGAGCGTAGTTTTTGCCGTCATTGACTGCGTCGGAATATCCGGAACGGACATACGCCGCATACGCGAGAGACTGGCAGACTTCGCAAAAGAAAATAATATAGTTTCCATCAATATTTCCTCCATTCACTGCCACAGCGCGATTGACACACAAGGTCTTTGGGGCGATCTGCCGAAGATGCTCAAGAATAACGTCAGGGCGGTAAAGGACGGGCGTTACGACGATATTATCTCCGGGCGCGACCCCGAGTTTATGGAAAATCTGTTTGAGAAAACTGCGGACGCGATAAAAGAGGCGTTTAATTCCATGCAGCGCGGAAAGCTCACCTATGTGCGCACCGACGCTATCGACTTCGCACGCGACAAGCGCCCGCCTTATGTATGGGACAAAGACATAGTCCGCCTGCGCTTCATCCCCGACAACGGCTCGGAAGAGACTGTAGCCGCATTCATGGCGGCTCACCCGACCGCGCTCGGCGCGAAGAACACCCTGCTCAGCTCCGACTACATCGCATCGATGGAGCAGGAGATAAACAAAGCGGGCAAGAACTTTATATTCTTCCAGGGTGCGGAGCTTGCAATAGCCCAACAGCGCGACTGCATAACCGAGCATGACGGCTCGGAGGGCTGGCAGGAATACGGCAAGACTCTCGGACGCTTCCTGCTTTCTATTCCAGAAGAGGACGAGAGACGCGTCGCGACTTTTATAAATATTAAAAACCGCGAAATATTTATCCCGGCGGACAACCCGATACTCATCGCCGCCGCAAAAGCAGGACTCGTTGACAACACCGTTCTGCACGACCCGAGCGAAAAATCCGGCTACTGCTTCGTCAGCGAAATCGGCTATGCAGAAATTGGCAAGGAGCTGTCCCTCGCGCTCATCCCCGGCGAGCTTGCGCCCGAGATTCTGCTCGGCGGCGCATACGGCGCGGACGAGAGCTTCAACCGCACCGCGTGGGAATATCCGCCCATGCGTGACATGATTCCCGAGGGCAGAGAGCTGAGCGTTATAGGTCTGTGCAACGACGCGATGGGATACATCCTGCCCGACAACGACTACGGCAGCGTCATAGCAAAAGACCACTACGAAGAGGCTGTCTCGGCGGGAAAACGCGCGGGATCAACAATAACAAAAGCTTTCGGAGAGCTTGTGAAGAGTCTCCGATAAAAAATAAAATACAACGGAGGGAAACCCCATGCGCAAAAACATCCGGCGAATCTTCAGCATCATTCTTGCGGCGATACTGCTGCTCTGCGCGAGCCTGCCCGTTTTCGCAAAGAGCAAAAAATGCTCCTGCGGCACGCCGCCCGTAATCTACGTCGCGGCCTTGGGCAGCGCGAAGCTCTATCTTGACAAGGGCACGGAGAACGAGCGCCTGCTGTTCAGACCCGACACTGCCGCCTATCTGCGCCTTGCCGCACGTCTCGCCCCGGCAATAGCGCGCCTCGCCATAGACAAGAATTATGACACTTTCGGCGACGCGCTCATCGACGGAGTCCGCGGCGTCTTCGGCGATTTGCAGATGGACGAAAACGGCGACTCCACAGACCGCGTGACCTCGGACGCCAAGCTGCCCGACAACCCCGACCACGGCGTTGACAAGAGCTACTATTTCGCCTACGATTTCCGCGAGGACCCGCTCACGGTTGCGGACAAGCTGCACGAGTACATTGCCTGCGTAAAGAAGCTGACCGGACACGACACCGTGCTTCTTCGTGCCTCGTCCATGGGCGGCGTTATGACCATGGCGTATTTCTACAAATACGGCACCGACGGCATCGACGCGTGCATCTTCCAGTGCTGCCCGATTCTCGGCACACAGGTTGCGGGCGACCTGTTCACAAAAAAAATCACTATCGACCCGGACGCCCTCGTGCGCTACGCCTCCCAGCTCCCGACCGATGAGCAGTGGCAGTCCGATCTGCTCTGCATAGTGCTTGATATGTTAAATTACGCGGGTGTTTTCAAAGCACTCGTCGGCGTTGCGGATAAGCTGCTCGAAAATCTGACGGACAGGGTGTTTGAAGAGCTCATGTACCCGGTGTTCGGCTCGATGCCCGGAATATGGAGCTTCGTGACCGACGACGAATACGAGCAGGCTAAGAAAATGACTTTCAACGAGAACACATCAAAGAAGCTCATCTCCCGCCTCGACGAATATCACTACAACGTCCAGTGCAAAGCCGGAGAGATACTGGACAAGGCGAAGAAAGACGGCGTAAAAATAATGATAGTCGCGGGCTACAACAAGCAGCGCACGCCGCTCGTCGAGTCCTATATGTCAAACAGCGACGCGACGGTTGACACGAAATACGCCTCCGTCGGCGCGACTGTTGCCGATCTCAATTCAACTCTCCCAGACGGCTATGTTCAGAAGAATGAAGCAGGTGTTCACGACCATCTTTCAAAGGACGGCGTGATAGACGCATCGACCTGCCTCCTGCCCGAGAACACCTGGTTCATAAAAGATATGCTCCACTGCAAGATACACGACGGACACAAAGCGATGTACAACCTGTTCTTCTATTCGGACTCTGTAACAGATGTCTGGTCGAATGAAAAATATCCGCAGTTTTTACAAAATGACGTAAACGCAAAGACGCTCACTCCCATAGGCACTCAGGCAAGACCCGCTGCATCGAACGGCGGTTCGGGCAGCTCGAAAGAGCCTCTGACCCCGCAGACCGGTTCGGCCTCATTTGCGGCGGTTATCCCGCTCCTGTTTGCCCTGCCCGCCGTAGGCGGGAGACGTTGGTGTAGCCGTAGTTGTTTCAAGGCGGCGCAAACGCTCATAAGAGAAAATTGCAACAGCCGACGGCCATATGTTTCGCTGTCGGTTGTTTGTTCTTTATTTAACGGTTAAATATTTGTAAATCCTACTTCTTCGGGCTTGAAATGGGAGTAAATAATGTATAAAATAAGACTGTAAATCAAGTGCTGCTTTTTATAGGGCACAACAAGAAAGGTCGTGCAAAGATGGCAAGATTTCTCTACTCCGCCTTTTCCGACGAAGCCGCCGACAGCATCGACGGTCAGATAGCCGCCTGCAAGGCAAACGGCGTGACGCACATGGAACTGCGCGGCGTCGACGGCAAGAACATCTCCGAGTTCACCGTTGACGAGGCAAAAGCACTCAAGGAAAAGCTTGACGCAAACGGCATGAAGGTCTCTTCCATAGGCTCTTACTATGGAAAGATCGAGATAACCGACGATTTTGAGCCCCATTTTGAGGGCTTCAAGAACACAGTTGAAGTGGCGAAGATACTCGAAGCAAAGTATATCCGCCTGTTCAGCTTCTATTTCACAAAGGGCGAGAGCTACGAAGAGTACCGCCCGGAGGTCATGCGCAGAGTCAGAGCCATGGCTGAATATTCAAAGGAGCGCGGAGTCCTCTGCTGCCACGAGAACGAGCGCGGTATTTACGGCGATATCCCCGAGAGATGCCTCGATCTCCACAAGGAGCTCGGCGATGTCATCGGCGGAATTTTCGACCCCGCGAACTATATTCTCAACGGCGTTGAAATTCTCCCCGCATATGAGCTGCTCGAGCCCTACATCACCTATATGCATGTAAAAGATGCGATAGGCGCCGAGGAGACAGTTGTCCCCGCAGGTCATGGCGATGCTCATTTTGATGAGCTCATCCGCCGCTTCAACAAAAAAGAGGGCGAGAGATTTCTCTCCGTCGAGCCGCACCTCAAGGTGTTTGATGCACTCAAGACCATTGAGCGTGACGACAGCCTTTCAATAAAGATGGATAAGTTCACTTATCCCGACAACAACGCGTCCTTTGCCGCTGCGGTAGGCGGAATAAAGGAAGTTGTCGCAAGAGTCAAGACCCTGCGCTACGGCATAATCGGCGTGGGCAACATGGGTTCCGCTCACCTCGGCTATTATCTCGACGGACTCATCCCCGAGATGGTTCTTACGGCGATAGCCGATATCGATCCCGCAAAGCTTGAGCGCGCCGAGAAGAAATGCCATGACAGAAGCTGCGAGATAAAATGCTTTGACTCCGCCGAAGCTCTCATTGACTCGGGCGAGGTCGACGCTGTTATAGTCGCAACGCCGCACTATTCTCACCCGCCGATAGTCGAATACGGTCTGACTCACGGCGTCCATGTGCTCAGCGAAAAGCCCGCAGGCGTCTATACAAAGCAGGTTCGCGAGATGAACGAAGTCGCCTCAAAGAGCGACAAAGTGTTCGCGCTGATGTTCAATCAGAGGACAAATCCCATGTATATCAAGCTGCGCGAAGTCGTGCAGAGCGGCGAATACGGCGAGCTGCACCGCTTCAACTGGCTCATCACCGACTGGTACCGCACGCAGGCATATTATAACTCCGGCGGATGGCGCGCAACCTGGAGCGGCGAGGGCGGCGGCGTCCTGCTCAACCAGTGCCCGCATCAGCTCGACCTGTGGCAGTGGATAACCGGCATGCCCGCATCCATTCAGGCGCAGTGCTCCATCGGCAAGTGGCACAACATTGAAGTTGAGGACGATGTGACCATATACGCCGAATATCCCAACGGCGCGACCGGCGTGTTCATCACGACGACCGGCGACGCACCCGGCACGAACAGACTCGAAATAACGCTCGACCGCGCAAAGATAGTCTGCGAGAACGACAGGATAAGAGCCTATGTCCTCGATCAGTCCATGACCGAGTTCAGCAAAACAGCTGAAGAGGGCTTCGCGAAGCCCAACGGTCACTGGGAGGATATCGACTACGTCGACACGGACACCGAGCAGCATGTCGCAGTCACAAACGCATTTGCGGCGCACATCCTGCACAGCACTCCGCTCATCGCGCGCGGCGAAGAGGGCATCAACGGTCTGACTATCTCGAACGCGGCGCACTTGTCCTCATGGCTCGGCAAGAAAGTTACCCTCCCGATAGACGAGGATCTGTTCTATGCCGAACTCCAGAAGAAAATTGCCTCGTCTTCCGGCAAGAAAGAGCCAGTGAAGGAAGTTGTCGTTGAGGATATGTCCTCGACCTACGGCTCATAATCGAAAGAAAACAGAGGTAGAATATGAAGATATCTATCGTGGGCTGCGGCGGAATAAGCCGCACCCACATCGGAGCCGTCCGCGATATACCGTACGCACGGATAATCAGCGTTGCGGACTGCATTCACGAGCGCGCCGAAGCGGCGGCAAAGCAGTGCGGTGCGAAGGCACATACGAGCCTTGAAGACATGCTCGCGGGCGAGAAGCCGGATGTTTTACATATCTGCACCCCGCACTATCTCCATGTTCCGATGGCGGTCTACGCGATGGAGTGCGGAGTCGATGTGCTGTGCGAGAAGCCGTGCGCCATGACGGAAGGCCAGCTCGAAGAGCTGCGCGAATGTCAGCGCAGGACGGGGCGGCAGTTCGGAGTCTGTTTTCAGAACAGATATAACCGCTCGGTGCAGTATCTCAAAAATATCATTGATTCAAAAACATACGGCGAGCTTATCGGCATGAGGGCTTTTGTCACCTGGAAGCGCGACGCGGACTATTACGCGAGCGGCGACTGGCGCGGCAAAAAAGCGACCGAGGGCGGCGGAGTGCTGATAAATCAGGCTCTGCACACGCTCGATCTGATGAATATGCTCGGCGGAAATGTAAAAGCCGTGACCGCACATGCTTCAAACGATCATCTCAAGGGCATAATAGAAGTTGAGGACACGGTGAGCGTATTTGCCGAATTTTCGCAGGGCTTTCGCGGAGTGTTCTTCGCAACGACCGCAAACGCCGTCACCTCGCCAATAATGCTCGAAGCAAACTTCGCCGACCGTTCAGTACGCATCGAGGGCGACAGCGTGTTTGAACTAAAAGACGACAAGCTCACCCCGGTGCTCGCTGCGGACAAGTTCGACAACCATGGCAAGCTCTGCTGGGGCAGCGGACACAGCGCGCTGATACGCGATTTCTACGACGCGGTCAGAAATAACCGCCAGTTTGCAATAGATGCAGACGAGGGCGGCAAGGCGGTCGAGCTCCTGCTCGCCGTGTATAAGAGCGCTGAAACAGGCGAACGCATAGAGTTATAAAAAAGAAGGGAAGATTGAAATGCAGATGACTTTTCGCTGGTTCGGCGACACCAAGGACACGGTATCGCTCGAACAGATAAGGCAGATCCCCGGCGTCAAGGGCATTGTCCCCGCGCTGCACACCCTGCCCGCAGGCGAAGTATGGCCGCTCGATATGGTCATGGACATGAAGCACGAGATCGAGGCGGCAGGCCTTACGATGGAGTGCATCGAGAGCGTCAACGTCCATGAGAATATCAAGCTCGGCAACGAAAACGCAGACAAATATATCGACAACTATATCGAATCCATCCGCAATCTCGGCAATGCGGGCGTCAGGGTGATATGCTACAACTTCATGCCCGTTTTCGACTGGACGCGCACCGACCTCGCCATGGATATGGGCAACGGCGCGACCTGCCTGTCATATAACGGCGCGCAGATCGAGGGCAAGAGCCCCGAGGATATGTTCCGCGAGATCGACGAGAACTCAAACGGCTACGCGATGCCCGGCTGGGAAACCGAGCGCATGGGCGAGATAAAAGAGCTGTTCCAAAAGTACAAGGGCGTGACCGAGGACGATCTCGTTGAGAATCTCCGCCACTTCCTGCGCCGCATAGCTCCCGTCTGTGAGGACTGCGGAATCAAAATGGCTATTCATCCGGACGATCCGCCATGGGGCATCTTCGGTCTGCCGAGGATAATCAAGAACACCGCAGATCTCGAACGCCTGCTCTCGCTCGTTGACAGCGACATAAACGGCATCACCTTCTGCACCGGCTCGCTCGGCGCGTCGAAAGACAACGACCTGCCTGCGATGATAAGGAAATTCGGCGACAGGATATATTTCGCGCATCTGAGAAATGTCCTCAGACGCGACGGCTGGTTCAACGAGACCTCCCACCTGTCCTCGGACGGCTCGCTCGACATGTACGAGATAGTCAAGGCTCTCTATGAGAGCGGATTTGACGGCTATATCCGCCCAGATCACGGCAGAATGCTGTGGGGCGAAAAAGCCCGTCCCGGCTACGGTCTGTACGACCGTGCGCTCGGAGCGGCATATATAAACGGACTCTGGGAAGCTGTTTCAAAGTCCGAAAGGGAAGGAAGATAACCATGGTACACGAAAATCTTAACGGCCGCGTTGCGGTCATAACCGGCGGCGGCGGAGTTCTCTGCAGCGGATTTGCAAAGGATCTTGCGGCTCAGGGAGTAAAGGTCGCGATACTCGACCTGCGCGAAGAGGCGGCTCAGAAGGTCGCGGACGAGATTAAAGCGGCGGGCGGCGAAGCTCTTGCAGTCGGCTGCAACGTGCTCGAGAGCGAGAGCCTTGAGGCGGCGCGCGAGAAGATAAACGCAGCGCTCGGCTCATGTGATATCCTCGTCAACGGCGCGGGCGGCAACTCTCCGCTCGGCACGACGACCAAAGACACACTCGAGCTCGAGGACATAGCCCACAAGGCAGAGGGAGTCAAGACTTTCTTCGACCTCGACCCCAAGGGCATTGAGTTTGTTTTCAATCTTAACTTCCTCGGCACGCTGCTCACCACGCAGTGCTTTGCAAAGGACATGATCGGCAAGGAGAACGCGACGATTCTCAACATCTCCTCCATGAACGCCTACAGACCGCTCACGAGAATCCCCGCATATTCCGCGGCGAAGGCGGCTGTTTCGAACTTCACCCAGTTCATGGCGGTTCATTTTGCCGATGTCGGCATCAGAGTCAACGCGATAGCGCCCGGCTTCTTCTCGACGAACCAGAACAAGACTCTGCTCTTCAACGAGGACGGCTCGCTTACCGCGCGCTCGAACAAGATAATCACCCACACTCCCCTGCGTCGCTTCGGCGTGCCTGAGGATCTGACGGGTGCGCTGCTGTTCCTCTGCGACGAGAGCCAGTCCGGCTTCATAACCGGCGTTATTCTCCCCGTCGACGGCGGCTTCTCCGCTTATTCGGGAGTGTAAAGTCCATATCAAATCGGATTCCCGATTTGCAGAATTCTCAAATAAAAGAACGCTGTCCATTGAAATACATGGGCAGCGTTCTTTTGTGTTGTGGTGTGTGATTGGCAATTGGGATTTGTCAATCACTTGAACCATAGCAAAGTAAAAGCATGTAACTCAGCTAATTTTTATAATCAAACTTTCAATAGTCGCGCCGCAGTGGTAGAAACCAGCTGAGTTGGGCGAGGGGACGGCTTGCGAAGCAAGACGCACGA
>OBDM01000851.1_pt1 | contig 10205 bp, 9 predicted proteins | sample 1518281 | NCBI WGS metagenome assembly OBDM01 (sample SAMN01760942, study PRJEB22395) | human gut metagenome | reverse complement strand
GTCAGAAAGAACCAGCCGATGGTCTTCGATGCGCTTCAAAAAATAGTGCAGAAGAACAAAAACGTGAAGCTGCTCCTGCCCGGTCAGCCGATAAGGCTCGAAGAGTATAAGCAGATGGTCGCCGAGCGCGGTATCGCCGAAAATGTCGATTTTCTCGGCTATCGCCGCGATATAAATAACCTCGTGGGTCTGAGCGATCTGTCGGTCGCGTCGAGCTTCCAGGAGGGTCTGCCGATAAACCTTATCGAGGCTATGGCCATGGGCAATCCGATAGTCGCCACCGATGTGCGCGGCAACAACGACGCAGTCGAAGATGGGGTCAACGGATATCTCGTTCCCGTCGGCGACAGCGGGATGATGGCGGAAAAAATACTCGAGCTTATGAACGACCGCGAGAAGCTTCGCACATTCGGCGAAAACGGTCTCGATATGGTCAGGGATTTTTCGACCGAGAATGTCAACCGCGAGATGCTGACTATCTACAGCAATCTCGGACTCATCTGAGAATAGGGGCTGCAATATGAGAATACTGCATTTTGTGCCGGATATAGGCGTCGCAAACGGTGTGATGAGCGTTGTACTCAACTATTTTCGCGTGATGCCGGAAGATATAAAATTTGACATAATGTATTTCAAGGAGTGCGAGCGCGATAGGCGCGCCGACATAGAGGCGCTCGGAGGGCGTGTGTTCAAGATGAATACGCCCGGAATAAAGAGCTTTGTCTCGTCCGAGCTTGACGGCTTTTTTGAAGAGCATAAGGGCGAATATGCGGCGGTACATATCCATGCGCCGTATTTGACCTGCCTTATTGCTCCCAAAGCGAGAAAGCACGGAATAAAAAAGGTGGCGGCGCATTGCCACTCAACATGGTATTCACTCAATCCAAAAAAAGAATGGCGTAACAGACTTTTTAATGTTCCGACACGCTTTTTGGCGGACAGGCTTTTTGCCTGCGGCCGCGACGCAGGACGCTTCTGGTACGGAGACGACAAGAACTTTACTGTGCTCCCTAATGCTATTAATTGTTCTGCATATGAGTTTACCGAAGAAAAAAGATTTGACGCACGCAGCGAATTCGGATTCGGCACGAACCAATTGGTCGTCGGCCATGTTGGCAGAGTGGCTCCTCCGCAGAAGAACCACCCATATCTTATGCGTGTGTTTGCTGAAATAAAGAAAGCGCACCCTGATGCAGCGCTTCTTATGGCGGGCGCGGAGGAGACTGATGAACTCAGAAAACTTGCAAATCAACTCGGAATATCTGACTGCATATATTTCTTGGGCAGGCGCTCCGATGTTCCTCAATTGCTCAGCGCGATGGATGTGTTTGTTTTTCCGTCCTTTAAAGAGGGTTTACCTGTTTCGGTCGTCGAAGCGCAGGCGGCAGGGCTCCCAGTACTTATGTCCGATACCGTGACAGATGAAGTCTGCATAACCGATCACATAAAGCGCCTGTCGATCGACGCTGACCCTGCCTCTTGGGCAAAAGAAGTCGAGACAATGCCGGGCGATCTGCGCGCGGCTGCAGCTGAAAAGATCCGGGAGTGCGGATGGGATATAGCCGATCGCGCAAAAACACTCATTGAATTTTACGAGAGGTGAGTTGAATATGGCGGCAAAAAGAGTATTGATAGTTCTCGGAAAACTCAAACGCGGCGGTGCGGAGACTCTTGTCATGAATATTTACCGCACCATTGACAGATCCGTTGTGCAATTTGATTTTATTGTACATACTCCCGATCGTTATGATTATGACGATGAGATTGAATCTCTCGGCGGAAAGATATACAGATTTCCACAGTATAATGTTCTTAACCATTTTGAATATAAGCGCTGCTGGAACAGATTCTTTGCAGAGCATCCGGAATACAGAATAATCCATGCGCATATGACGGGTTCTGCAAGTGTGTTCCTGCCGATTGCCAAAAAGTACGGCCTTGTAACAATAGCGCACAGCCACATAGCTCTGTCTCAAAAGGGTATAAGGCAGAAGGTGATCGACCTTTATCGCCTTCCGCTGAAGAATCAGGCGGATTACCTGTTTGCTTGTTCAAATGATGCCGGTGTATGGATGTTCGGGGAGAAAGCAACAAAGCGTGACAACTACTATATTATCAGAAACGGTGTCGATACGGATAAATTTGCTTTCTCTTCTGATAAGCGCGATAAAATCAGGGCGGAACTCGGACTTGACGGAAAATTTGTTATAGGCAATGTCTCTCGTTTTCATATTCAGAAGAACCATTATCTTCTTATCGATGTTTTTGCCGAGATTAAAAAGGAGAACAGCAATGCCGTTTTGCTTCTTGTCGGCGACGGCGATCTGCGCGGAGCGATAGAGGAAAAGGTGAAGTTGCTCGGACTTGCTGACAGTGTGATATTTACGGGTGTACGCACTGATATCGATTGCATACTCAGCGCAATGGATGTTTTTATAATGACTTCGTTCAACGAGGGGCTTCCGGTGTCGCTTGTTGAAGCTCAGGCATCCGGATTGCATATAGTCGCGACTGATACAATATCTTCGGAGATAAATATTACTGATCTTGTTGAGTTTTGTTCTCTCGACGATTCGCCGAAAAAGTGGGCTTGTACCGCTTTGAAATATGCCGACGGATATGAGCGTAGAAATACAAAGGCGGAGATAGCCGCGTCGGGATACGATATAGTATCAACGACGGAAGAACTTAAACAATTCTATCTTAAAAACTGGCACGAATAACGGGGGGACACGATGGAAAACAGGGCGGTCGAATTCGGATATTCATCTAATCTTGGTGGAGTTGAGGTGTTTATAAGAAATATTATTATGAACACTTCAACGCCCATAGATCTGGTTGTAACAACACAGGACAAGATCCCTTTTGAAGATGATTTTGTTACGAAAGGAAGTCGCATATTCAGGATACCGAGCAGGCGTTCCGCACCGTCGGAATATAAGCGCAATATCGAAAATGTTCTGCGCGATCATCCGGAGATAAAGGTGGCTCATGTCCATCTCAATTCGTGCAGCAGCATCGAGGCGCTCGAAGCTGCAAGAAAAGTCGGTGTGCGGTGCATCGCACACAGCCACAGTTCCAACTCGAATTTCAACCGGCTTACAAGGGCTCTTCATACTCTCAATAAAAAGAGAATGAATAAGCTCACGGATGTCAGACTGGCATGTTCCGATGCGGCGGGACATTTTCTCTTCGGTAACAGCGATTTTGAAGTCATAAAAAACGGTGTCGATACTGAAAAGTTCTCGTTTAATCCGGCGTATCGCGACGAGATAAGGCGTGAGTTTGATATCGGAGATCGGTTCACACTCCGTCATGTCGGAATGTTCGCGCCGGTGAAGAATCATGAATTTTTGATAGATATTTTTGCTTCGGTCGTTAAAAAACATCCTGACAGTGTACTGCTTCTTGTTGGAACAGGTTCAGAAACGGAGAAAATTCGCGAAAAAGTGTCGGGTCTCGGGCTTAGCGAAAAGGTTATCTTTGCCGGACGGCGCACGGATGTTGAAAAGATAATGAGCGCGGCGGACGCATTTGTTCTTCCTTCTCACTTTGAAGGGCTTCCGTTAGTGCTTGTTGAAGCGCAGAGCAGCGGACTCAATTGCTTTGTATCGGATGCTGTGCCGGAAGAAGCAAAACTGCTTGATAACTTTGAGTTTATCCCGCTCGATATCGGCGCGGAGGCATGGGCAGACAGAATCCTTTCTGCTGCTTTGAACACAGATCGTGCGTCGGCATCGGCAGTAGTAGCTGCGGCTGGATATGACTGCAAGCTTACCGCCGCGCGAATTGAAGAGATATATTCGCAGCAGACGGAGCTTTGCCGATAAAATATAAAAGTTCGGAGAACAGTTGATGAAGAAAAAGGTTTTGATAGTTACAAGTCCTCTCAGGGTCGGAGGCTTCGATGTGGTTGCAACAAGCTTGCAGATGCACCTCGACCGCGAACGCTTTGAGTGTACATATTACATAGTCGGCGATGAGGTAGGCCCTCTTGAGCCGAAGGTTATCGAGAGCGGCGCAAAGGTCATACACCGCCCTTCGAACGTGAGGGGTTATCTTGCTGACTATAAATATCTGAAAAAAGTTATCCGCGAGGGCAAATACGACGCCGTTCATTCGCACCTTATGTTTTTCAGCGGGCTTGTGATGCTCGCCGCTCGCAGCGAGGGTGTGCCTGTCCGTGTGCCGCATGGGCACATGACGGATCCGTGTATGGAAAACAGAAGCTTTATTCAACGCAGGATGTTTGATGTCTACCGTTTCTTTATGACTCTGCTGCTTGATTCCTGCGGGACTGCGCTTGTGGCCTGCGGACCCGAGTCGGGGGCTTATCTTTATGGAAAACGCACCTTCAGAAGGCGCGGAATAATTCTTAATAACGGAATAGACCTGAGCAAATATAAGTTTGACTCGGAGATGCGCGAGCGGAAGCGGCGTGAGTTGGGCGTTGAAAACAAGCTTGTCGTGGGTCATGTAGGCAGACTCAATTATATTAAAAACCATAAGTTCCTTCTCGATGTTTTTGCCGAACTCAAAAAAATCAATGCTGATTCCGTATTACTTATAGTAGGTGAGGGCGAAGAAAAGGATGCAATAGAAGAAAAGGCGCGGCGCTTGGGTATAGAGAACAGCGTCATTCTTACGGGCGTCAGAGACGATGTTTACGACCTGCTGCAGGCTATGGACGTGTTCGTGTTTCCGTCGCTTAAAGAGGGACTCCCGGTTACGCTTATAGAGGCTCAGGCGACGAAGCTTCCGTGTCTGATATCGGATACGGTGTCGAGATACGCTAAGCAGAACGATAATGTGGAATATGCTTCGCTTTCGCTTCCCGCCTCGGAGTGGGCAAAGCACGCGCAGAGGCTCACATCAATCGACAGAGAGAGCGTGTCGGTCGAAAAGCTTATCAAAAATTATGATATAAACGAGACTGCAAAGCAGCTCGAAAAAATATACGAAGGGGCAGGGGTGATAAAATGCTGATATATTTAATTATAGTTCTTTTGTTTTGCGCTATCTATCCTCTGGTTCCGAGAAAACATATAAAGTGGTTGTTCATTGCCTTGGTACTTGCGTTGTCGATTATGGCGTTTTTTGCGGTGCCAAAAGATACCGACGATCTCTATAATTATTTCAGAACGTTGGCGAAACTCAGACGCGGAGGCTTTAAGTGCCTCAGACGAATGATTGAAAACGGAGAAGAGCACTGGGACTCGCTTCCCGTTTGCGGATTTTATTTCTATCTGATCAGCCTTTTCCCGGATAACGGTATGCTTCCCGCCGTTACTATATTCTTAGCTTACGGAAGTATGTTCTGGGTGTTGTGGCGGGCTTCGCAGAGATACGAGGTGAATAAGTGGTATCTGTTCGTCGCGTCGTTCTTCATTCTGTCTACATACTGGTTCTATGATATCTGCAGCGGAATCAGAAACGGTCTGACGTTCACACTGTTCTGTTTCTTTGCCTATGTCGAGCTTGTCGAAAAGAAATGGAGACCGGCATGCTGGCTCGGGTATTTGGCAATGTGCTTTATGCATTCGAGCGGCATACTTATGATGATGATTCGCATAGCTCTGCTGCTTTCCGGAAAGAAAAACAGCAAGTTTATGTCCGTGCTCGTCTTTTTTGCGCTGATACTCGGCGGAGCCGTCATGCCCCGTCTCGGAGAGATCACCAATATAGAATATCTCAAGCTGATTTCGGAGAAGGCGGAGAGAGCCACGGCGACAAGCGGCTTTGCAAACGGAACACAGTATCTTGTAAATGTATCTGTGTTCGTGGTTGCCGTATGCGTCTTCTGTTATGCGGTTTATGTTATCAAAAAACAGACGGAAAAGTACGAAAGCTTTTCGGATTATATAAATTTTGTTCAGCTGATAGTCTTTTTCATGCTGGGTTCAATTACTTTCATTCTGACCTTTATCCGCTTTGCCCGTTGGGTGATTCCCGCGGTCATTTCGGTAGTCTTTATGGTCGGTATGCAGGCAAACTCAAACGCAAAAATTGAGATGCTCACCGGCAGAAAGAACAAGTCGGTAATAAAATCCGGCATGACGCTGTCCTCGAACGAGCTTGTCATCAATTTCTGCATGGTGGGTTATCTGCTCGTTCATATGTGGTATGCTTGCAACGGAACAAGCCTTATATGGCTGAAATTTAAGTAATAGTGTTGAAGGGTGATTCCTGGTGGAACTTGATTATTATCGTGTGGCATTTCGAAAAAAGGGCAAACATGCACTTTTGACCGATGCGGTTACGCCGTTTAAAGCTATAAGAAATAACTGGAGATATTGGGTCGCTGATCCATTTGTGTTTGAGTATGACGGCGAAACATATATTTTGCCGAACTATTTGACTATCTGCGTCGAAGAGGTGTTATAGGATATTCGAAGCTTGGGTCGAACGGCAATTTTTCGCGTTGGAAAGAGATAATCGTCGAGCCTTATCATATGTCGTATCCGCAGATCTTTGAATATGACGGCGAAATATATATTGTGCCGGAAACGGGTTCAGGGCGTACACTAGATATGTACAGAGCAGTCGATTTTCCCGATAAATGGGAGAAATCCGTGAATCTTGCCAAAGATGTCGTTTTTGCCGATACAACTCTTTTGAACCGCGGAGGAAAGCTTTATGCGCTTGCCTGCGATATGGAGAGGACAAAGAACAGCGAACTTGTTTTGTTCGGTGTCAATGAGAATATGAAGCTTTGCTCTACAGAACTTGGATGCGTTGTTAACGATCCGGTTACTGCTCGTGCGGCAGGCGAAATGTTTGAATACGGCGGCAAGCTTATGCGCGTGTCGCAGGACTGTTCGGAGGAATACGGCAAGCGGCTCAACTTCCTTGAGGTTGACAGCGACTTTAGTTCATATTACCGCGAAAAGACGGTTAAGACGGTAGATGTAAAGGATTTGAATATTATCGGAATCAAAAATCCCTTGCGTGTTCATACATATAATTCGTCCGAAAATTATGAAGTTATCGATGTTTACAGCGCCAATAAGAGCCTGTTGAACTTATTCGGGAGACTCGCGTATCTGCTTTACAAAAAACTCAGAGGTTAAGGTGCCGAATTATGATAAGCGTTATAGTGCCGGTTTATAAAGTTGAAAAATATCTTCGCCAGTGCCTTGACAGCCTTGCGGCGCAGACGCTCGACGATATTGAAATAATCATAGTCGATGACGGTTCGCCGGACGGATGCCCGGATATATGCGACGAATATGCGGCAAAAGACGCCCGCATGAAGGTCGTGCATAAGAAAAACGGCGGTCTGCTCAGCGCAAGAAAAGCGGGTCTCGCGGCTTCGTGCGGCGATTATATCGGCTTTGTTGACGGCGATGATTGGGCCGAACCGGATACATTCCTGAATATGTACAAAGCAGTATGCGAGCATTCGCCCGATATGGTGCTCAGCGACTTTCTCTGCGATTACGGAGATCGCGCCGAACCGAGCAGCCAGTGCTTTGAGGAAGGTTTCTACGGTCGCGAACGCCTTGAAAAAGAGATATTTCCGAGAATGCTTTTTGATGGACGGTTCTACAGCTTCGGTGTCAATCCGAACTGCTGGAGCAAGCTCGTCAGAAGAGAGCTGATCGAAAAAAATCTTTTGCCCGTCGATGAGCGCATCCGAATGGGCGAGGACGCAGCGTTCATATATCCGTGCCTGCTTGATTCGCAGAGCATATCATGCTTAAAAACGCCGACTTATCATTACAGAATAACCGGGCAGTCGATGTCGACGGCATATGACGAAAAACTTAAAGATATTATTCTCCTGCCGTATAAGCGGCTCAAAGAGAAAAATGCGGCTTCTGATTTTAATATATCATCTCAGCTCAATTATTATCTTTTGTATATGGTCAATTTCCTGCTTCGAAACGAAGCAAAAAAAGCCAATTCCCATTCGAAACAGGAACGCAGAAAGGTTATTGAAAATACCTGCGCGGATGAAGATATTCGCTCTGCGGCGGCAGCAGTCGATATGGGAAAATTGCCTGCGCACACGAAGCTTCTCGCATCGGCGCTTAGGCGTGGTTCAGTGTTTATGACTGAAAAATATGTTGAATTTTTGAGAATTTATTTAGGAGGAAAGCAATGAACAGTCAGCCGAAGATCAGCGTTATTGTCCCGGTTTACAAAGTTGAGAATTTTCTTGACAGATGTGTTGAAAGCATCGTCGGACAGACATATGAAAATCTCGAGATAATCTTAGTGGATGACGGCTCGCCGGACAATTGCCCTTCAATGTGCGATAAATGGGCTGAAAAGGACAGCCGTATTAAAGTTATCCATAAAGAAAACGGAGGCCTCTGTTCCGCTCGTAATGCCGGAATGGATATAGCTGCGGGAGATTATTTGGGCTTTGTCGATTCCGATGACTGCATAGAGCCGGATATGTATCAGCTTCTTGTCGAAAATGCGGCTTCAACGCAGGCAGATATATCAAGGTGCGGTATATTTGTTGACGAGGAGAGCCTTGAAAACGGTGTAAGCGTGGACTGCGAATACTCTGAAAGAACCGTTATAGACAGACATACATTCGTGAACAGCCTTGTTCAAGGAGGTCATGTCCGAGGTGTTGTGTGGAACAAAATATACAGAGCCGATGCGGTCAAGGAGGTTCGCTTCGATAAACAAGACGGCGCATCGGAGGACATTCTGTTTAATGACCGTGTCAGCGCCAATATCAGCACTTGCGTGTGTATGGATGAGCCGAAATATCATTATATTCGCAGGGTAGGAGCGATAACGGTTTCTGAGTTCGGCTACGGCGCGTTTTCTATAGTCCGTGCCATGAACATCTTCCTTGAAAAATATGAGGACGATCCGGAGATTTATGACAGCGCAGTCAGAGGATATGCTACCGCAGCATTTACCGTCTTGAGCGGTATCATAACAAACCGAAAATGCCTTGACCGATATGACGAACTGAGAGACGGGCTTCTCGGATTTAAAAAGCAGATACTTTTTGAAAAGCGGTATCCGTTTAAGTATAAATTTAAGCTCATGCTTTTGTGGTGCAGCCCCAAACTGTATAATAAGACAATCAGAAAAGTTCGCGGAGCGTAAAGGGTGATTTTATGAACGAGCCTCTTGTCAGTGTGATAGTACCCGTCTACAAGGTCGAAGACTATCTCGATAAGTGCGTAGAAAGCATAGTAGAACAGACCTATAAAAATCTCGAAATAATTCTTGTTGACGACGGCTCTCCGGATAATTGCCCCTCAATGTGCGACAGTTGGGCACAAAAGGACAGCCGCATAAAGGTAATACATAAGGAGAACGGCGGCGTTTCATCCGCGCGCAATTCAGCCCTCGATACAGCGGCAGGGGATTATATCTGCTTTGTGGATTCGGATGATTTTATAGAGCCGAATGCAGTCGGATATATGCTTGAGAATATAGGGGATGCCGATGTCATACAGTGCTCGCTTTCGTATGACTGTTTAGACGGCCGCACGGAAAATTGCGACATATCGGAAGAAGAGTTTTGCGCGGACGATGCGGCACGCGCACTCATAACCGACCGTGTCCGCCCGGAGGTTTGGGGAAAGCTGTATTCGGCGCACCTGTTTTCCGGCATACGCTTTGACGGCTCGAAGAAGTACGGCGAGGATCTTTATATAAATTATTTTCTTATGAAGCGCGCCGGGAAGCTGATAAGCCGCAACGCTTGTCTCTATCACTATATGTGCCGCGAGAGCGATTCGGCGACCTCTCACTATATGACCGATTCCCGCGCCAGGCTTTATAAAATAACCGGCGCTATGGCGGAAAACGAAAAGGACAGTCCGTTATATGAGGCCTGTGTTTACAGACATACCCGTATACTTTTCGCAACACTTTCGAGAATAATACTCGGCGAAAAAGAATTTTATGATAAGTATTTCGATGTGATTGTAAAAGAAATACTCGCTTACAGGCGCGATATATTAAAGAATAAACGGCTGGGGCTGAAGTTTAAAATATCGGTGTTGATGCTTTCGCTAAGCCCGAAGCTGTATGCAAAAGTATACGGCGCGGCGTCGAAAAGAAAGGGAAGCGAATAATATGAATCAGCCTGAGCTTATCAGCATCATTGTCCCGGTTTATAAAGTCGAGAAGTATCTCGACAAGTGCGTTGAAAGCATTGTTGAACAGACATATAAGAATCTCGAGATAATTCTCGTTGACGACGGCTCGCCGGCTAATTGCCC
>OBDM01000850.1_pt1 | contig 10210 bp, 7 predicted proteins | sample 1518281 | NCBI WGS metagenome assembly OBDM01 (sample SAMN01760942, study PRJEB22395) | human gut metagenome | reverse complement strand
TGGACATCATTTCCTACGGTTTCGGTCCCCAACTCCCTATGGAGGCAAGGGTCTGCTGATTGGCGTTCACCTCGATGGTGACGGTGGCAGTGCCGCCGGCGGGAATCGATGGCACGTCAACGGAACCCAACTCGTTGGGGGTGGGGATGGGGGCGTTGTTCTCGGCCCAATTCTGAATATCGGTGCGCGAGACAAAGGTGAACAGCGTATTGGTGGTCAGGTGCAGTGTGCCGCTTGACGTGGCCGTGCTGTCCGTATTGCTGATGACCGCGGTGACATGATAGCCCGATTTGGAGGTGACGATGGGGGTGCTTTGCGTGATGGCAATGCTCTGCTTGGGCTGATTCTCGGTCTGATTGCCCGTTGCGTCCGTCGTATCGGATGAATCAGTCGTGTCCGTCGTATCGTTCGCGTAAACGGTCAATGGAGCGGCCAGCATCGCCACAACGGCGACGCCAGCCGCCAGTGCGTGTGCCAGACGTGTGCAATGTCGTAAGACTCCGGGTAGGTTCACTCGTTTGCCTGCCTGTTCTTCTTCCTGGCGTAGAGCCACGCGATTTTGCGTTCGTTGGGATAGCTCAACACGTCATCCAAATCTTCAAAACGTACCCAGATGGCGTCTTCCGCCTCATGATCCGGGTCTCCTTCCACCGTCAGTTCGCCGCCGGTCTGTTTGAGCGCGAAGTGATGGACCAGCTTATGCACGCGCTGCGTGGTGCCGGTGAACCAGTAGTCGATGGTGGCGATGGAATCGATCACCTCGCCCAGGATGCCGGTCTCTTCATGCACTTCGCGCACAGCGGTCTGCTGCGGGGTCTCACCTTTTTCGATATGCCCCTTCGGCAAGCACCATTCGAGATGGCCGGAGCGGGAATGACGGGCGATAATGGCCACGCGATTCTGGTCATCGAAAATCAGACCGCCTGCCGAATATTCGCGTACGACCGGCAGTTCCTGGGCATCCAGTGAAGCGAATGTGGTCGGACCGTCCGACGTACGGCGTTGCGGCATCATGGCCGGAGTCGGGCTGGATGGCGTCACCGGTTCTACTGGCACTGCCGGTTCCGGCGAGGCAACATCCGCGGACGGATGCCGGCCGAAGACCGTGGCCGGCGTGGGATGCGCTGACGTTGCGGGCCTCACTGGTGCTGCAGACGGCGCTGAGACCGGCATGGTGACCGGCGTTGCGGCCGGTGCGGTACGTGCCGCAGGCGGCATCAGCACGTCGCGCGGAGTCGGTATCGCTGCGGTATGCGCGGCGGCGGCCTTGGCGACCGCAACGGCAGTATCTACGGCCGCGTGGGCGGTCGCCGCGGAATCGTTCGTGACGATGGTTACGGACGTTTGTGCCGTGGAGATAATCGGCTCGACCTCGGCAATCGTCTCGGCACCGGCCTCGCCGGCGATACCATCGGCCTGCCCCTCGATAGTGCCGCTGGTAGTGGCGATGGTGACGGTGGCATGCATGCCGAAGACGGTGGCCGGTGTGGGCATCATCGGCTTCGGTGTGGGCATGTCGCTGGCGGCGTCCGATATTTCGGATTCGGATGGTGCGGGTGTGGCGGGCGTTGCGGGTGTGCCGGGTACACCGGAATGTTGCGCAGTCGGTACTGCGTCTACTTCGTCTTGATGAACGGCCTGATTGGGGGAGTGGCTCGCGGTGCCGCCGGCATCGGGAGAATCGCCCGAATCGGCGGAATGATGCGGAGTTTCGGACGTATACAGCAGGTGGTCTTGGGTATGGCTATCCGCCGAATCTGGTGTTTGCCCCAGTATGCGGGCAAGGTCGGCGGGCGTAATCATATTCTCCACCTTACTCAACCCCGTGTGCAGGTGGGGTAACGGTATGCTGGTAGGGCAGAAAAAACGTCGCACGCGGGAAGGTGCCCATTGAATTTCGAAGTATGGCCCGAAGCCATCGAACTTGGTCGACTGTTCGCCGAACAGGGTTACGAGCTGGCATTGGTCGGCGGCCCGGTCAGGGATTTGCTGCTCCATAGAAAGAGCCACGATTTGGACTTCTGCTCATCCGCACGGCCTGAGCAGTTCGAGCCGATACTGCGCCGGTGGGGGCATGACGGCTTCTGGGACATGGGGCGCAAGTTCGGCACGCTGGGTGCCATGCGCCGCCGCCCGGACGGCACCGAGGTCAAGGTGGAGGTCACCACCTATCGCTCCGACACGTACGACACGGACTCGCGTAAGCCCGAGGTCAATTATGGCGACACGCTTGAGGGCGACCTGTCCCGCCGCGACTTCACCGTCAACGCGATGGCCCTGCGCGTGCCCGACCTGCAATTCGTGGACCCGTTTGGTGGTGCCAGTGATCTGTCCAAGGGTGTGTTGCGCACGCCGGTGGACCCGCGACAGTCCTTTGACGACGATCCGTTGCGTATGATGCGCGCCGTGCGATTCGTGGCCCAGCTGGGCTTCCGTATCGCGCCGGACGCGGCCGAGGCGATTACCTCGATGCGCGACCGCATCGACATCGTATCCGCCGAGCGCGTGCGCGACGAACTGACCAAGCTGCTGCTCTCCGACCGTCCGCGCGCCGGCCTTGAGGCGTTGGTCGAATCCAGTCTTGCGGACATCGTCTTCCCGGAGATTCCGGCCCTGCAATTGCAGATCGACGAACACCACCGCCACAAGGACGTCTTCGAGCACACGATGATTGTGCTCGAACGCGCTATCGCCCTGGAAACCGGCCCGGACGGCCCGGTGCCCGCCCCCGACCTGACGCTGCGCTTGGCCGCCGTGATGCACGATATCGGCAAGCCGAAGACCCGCCGGTTCGAGCCGGGCGGCAAAGTGAGCTTCCACCACCATGACGCGGTGGGTGCCAAAATGACCCGCAAGCGTTTGAAGGCGCTGCGTTTTGACCACCATCTGGTCGAGGACGTCTCGGAACTGGTGAATATGCACCTGCGCTTCCACGGCTATGTGGACGAGCCGTGGACCGACTCGGCCGTACGCCGGTATGTCAAGGATGCCGGGCACCTGTACGAGCGGCTGAACAGGCTCACGCGCGCGGACGCCACCACACAAAACAAGCGCAAGGCGATGATCTTCTCCCAGGCCATGGATGAGATGGAGGAGCGCGTCCGCGAACTCAAGAAGAAAGAGGACTTCGACGCGATCCGCCCGGATCTGGACGGCAACGAAATTATGGAGTTGCTGGGCCTGGAGCCCGGCCCGATGATCGGCCGCGCCTACAAGCACATGCTGGAATACCGCTTGGATAACGGTCCGGTGGACCACGATGTGGCCGTCGAAGAACTCAAGCGCTGGTACGCCGAGATTCAGTAGTCCGATACTAGTCCGATACCAAAAAACCGTACGCTGAATACGTGTCAGCGTACGGTTTTTCGCGAAGATGAAGCTGTATGCGCCTTACTCCGCCGTGTATGCGTCGTGTTTGGTGTCGGCGGGCAGCTTGGTCATGCTATCGGCGGCCTTGCAACCCTCGATATTGGTGATGGTCTTACCGGATTGTGGGGAGGATTTGGTGTCCTGCAGATCGTTGAACGTGGCGCCGATGACCACATCGATGAGTTGATCCTCGCGAGCCGTCATGATCATGGTGGCGTCGGTGAAATTGCCGATCAGCGTATACGCCTGATTAATGGCGTTCTTGCCGAAGTAGATGGTGGTGCGTTCAACGCCGGTGCTGGAATAGTTATCGATTTTCTGCACGCTGAATCCACGATTGGCCAAAGCCTCACCCACGGCCTTGGCGAATTGGCCGTGAGAGGTGCCGTTCATCACGCGGATGCCGACCGAAGCGTTGGACACGTATTGCGCTTTGCCGCTGCTGTCCTTGACCGCGCACGGTGCCGCGTTGCCGTAATTCGGCTGGCGGGCCGGAGTCTCCACTTCGCCGAGGCCGAAAACGTGGAAATTGAACAGTAGGGCTATGACCAGCACTACTGCCAATACCGCGCCGCTGATGGAAAAGACGATGGTCTGGCGGTGGCGCACGTACGCCTTGCGGGCTTCACGTTCATCAACCTGATACGTCATCGGTGGACTTCTTTCATGGGTCGGGTGGCTGGTTGCTACCTTAGCGTCACTGTCTGACGCCGATATTGGGGTGTGCGGGAGATTTGGCTCGAATAATACGATCGACCACAGCCGTATCGCGCCACACATCGATAATGCGTTGTGCCGCTGCCTCGTCGGCGGCGAAAGCGACCACTGAGGGGCCGGATCCGGAGACGAATGCATGGCTGGCACCCGCCTGCGTGGCGGCGTCGATGGCCTGCCCGCTGCGGGGATGCAGGCTGATTGCCGCAGCCTGCAGATGATTGCGGTCGCCTTCTGCGGCTCCCACGAGGTCAAAGGTGTGGTAGACCTCAGGAGTGCTGAGTTGCGACTGGTACGCGCCGACCAATACTTCGCCGCTGAATCCCTGTTCTATCAGCGCCAGCTCATCGCGGCTGCCGGGGGCGATATCCGTGATGCGTTCGCCGAAACCGGTGCCGTATGCAAGGCCACCGGTCAGGCAGAACGGCATATCCGCGCCCAACGTGGCGGCAATGGTGCGCAGACGCTCTATAGGCCAGTTCAGCTCCCAGAGACGATTGACCGCCAGCATGGTCGCCGCGGCGTCGGCTGAACCGCCGCCTAGTCCGGCACCCACGGGAATGCGCTTGGTGATGGTCAACGCCACATCCGGCTCGCGCTCGGCCGCCTGGGCCATGGCGAAGAGGGCCAGTACCGCATGGTTGCGGCGCATGTCGCTGCGTGAGGAGGCCAAGTCGCCCAAATAAGCGCCTTCGAGCTCCAGAGAGAATCCCGCTCCGGGTTGCTTGGCGGTTGCGGTGACGGTGTCGTATACGCCGATTGCACAGTAGGTGGTGTCCAGTTCGTGGCGTCCGCCCCATTCGTCGTGAGCAGGTCCCACTTCCAAGGTGAGATTGGTTTTCGCCGGGCAATCCACCGTAATGGTGATGGGGGAGAGCTCATCGAACTGATGTCGGGCAGCGGCTGGGCGTGGATGTGAGATTACCGGACTCATTGTGCCTCATCTCCATCTCCACACGATTCGATGGCCTTGGCCAGAGCGGTGAATTCGGCGATGGTGAGCGTCTCTCCTCGACGGGTCGGATCGATGCCGGCGATGGAGAATGCCTCGGAGGGCGCAATGGTCTTCAATGCCGCGTGCAGGGTCTTGCGACGCTGACCGAACGCCGCATCAATCAGACGAAATACGAGTTCCCGTTGTGCGCCGCCGTCGGCCGTGCTGTTCGAGGCTCCCGGGGCGGCCGGGTCATCGGCCTGATACCGGGTGAATCTGACGAGCGCGGAATCCACATTGGGAGCCGGCCAGAACACATTGCGGCCGATGGTGCCCACCCGTTCGGCGGTGCCATACCAGGCGAGCTTCACGCTCGGCGTGCCGTAGATCTTGGAACCGGGCTTGGCGGCGAGTCTGTCGGCCACCTCTTTTTGCACCATCACCAAGAACGAGCCGAGGTTGTCGAAACGCTCCAACAGCGTGAGCAGAATCGGCGTGGCCACGTTGTACGGCAGATTGGCGACCAGCGTAAACGATGCGTCATCGCTGAAATCAGGCACGTTCTCCGGGGTGACGGTTAAGGCATCCCGATTGACGACGGTGAGTCGTGACGTGGCTTCGGGCATGAATTCGGCGACTGTGCCCGGCAGTCGTTCGGCCAACGGCGGATCGATTTCAACTGCGGTCATGGTGGCGCCGGTTTCCAGAATCGCCAATGTCAACGATCCCAGGCCGGGGCCGACTTCCATGACATGATCGGCAGCGGTCACTCCCGCCTCTCGTACGATACGACGGACCGTGCCGGGGTCGATGACGAAGTTCTGCCCGAATTTCTTGGTGGGGCTGATGCCGGCATCGGCCGCGATACGACGGATATCGGCGGCGCCTAACAGGTGACCGGTGGCGGGAATGGTGTCGTTCATAAGCGTGTGTTCCTTGTGGGCTTCGTAACCGATCAGTACCAACCGATTTGTTCGGAATGTTGCCATGCCTTGGACGGGCTGCCGTAGGCTTGTGCGATGTACCACAGACCCCAATCGATCTGTACGGCGGCATCGTCACGGTAATTGGCGCCGAACGCAGCCATTTGGTCTGCTGGTAGCGACTGAGGAATGCCGTAGGCACCGGAGCTCGCGTTTTCGGCATACCACAGCCAACTGGACTCGCGGTTCCATAGTTTGACCAGGCAATCCCAGTCGTTGCCTGTCCACCCGCGCTGCGCGGCGGCACCGGCGGCATAGGCCTGAGCCTGGGCTACGGTGGCGTGCCAGAGTCGGCCGGAGGGCGTGGGGGTTGTTCCTGAATCGGAGCCGGAATTGTTGTTCGTACCGCCGCCGGTGTTACCGGTGTTACCAGTGTTGCCGGAATTGCCGGTGTTACCGGAATTGCCGGTGTTACCGGTGTTACCGGAATTGTTGCCGCCGGTGTTGCCGGCATTGTTGTTGGTATCGGTGTTCGTGTTGTTGCCAGAGCTGCTGTTGTTCTTGTCGCCTGTGTTGTTGGCATTGTTACCGGACGACTCGTGCTGATTGTTGAAACCGGAATCGGCCTTGCCGTTATCGGCGGAGTCGGATTTTTTGTCGGAACCTTTATCGGTATCAGACTTGGCGGCGCCTACGGCGATGATCTGGTCGATGGCCATCGTGGTGACGGTTTCGGATTTCAGCGTCTCCGATTCGGCCACGCCATCGACATACGTGACGTTATACACCTGGGTTTTCTCGCCATTGACGCCTTGCTGGCGAATCTCCGACTGGCCTTCAGGCAGATTGGAGTCGATGATGGTTTGTGTGGAGTATGGCACTACGGCTGTGCGCGTTTCCTCGCCATGCGTCACGCGCCGTACGCGCAGGATAGTGGTATCGCCGTCCTTTTCGACGCTCACACGGTCCTCTTTGTTCAGCACGATGCCTTTGGAGTCAAGAATGGAGGCCGCGGGCAGTTTGCCGTTGGGGGCCACGGAAGTCTTGCCGTCCGCAATGACGGTGACCGGGCCATCCTGATTGATGACCAGTCCGCCGGTGAGCTGGTTGTACACATTGTCGATGTCGACGGTGATTTTTGTGGCGTTGTTCTGGTTTTCCTCGAAAAATCCCAGCAACTGGTCGGCACTGGTGGCCACGGTCCAGAAGGGAACGGACGTGCCGTCGATGTTGATAGTGGTCTGGTAGGCGGACTGTACGGTGACCACGGCATGATTGGCGAGTTGGTCGCCGGACGAGGTAGTGACGATATCGTGGGTCTTGATATCCACCCCTTGTTCCTCCAGAAGACGGGTGGCCGTCATCGCATATGTGGTGACTTGGGTGGTTTGCCCGTTGATGTTCAGGGCTACGGATTTACGCGCGGTGAACGCGAATGATCCAGCCAGCGCGATACTGGTCGCCGCGATACAGGCGATTACGCGGATGCGACGCAGTGTAACAAACCGCTGCGGGGTCCAACGCCGTGCCATTGCCATACTCTTCCTGCTGGATGAACGATTACGCCACCCATCGTAACGGTTGTTCCGGCCCGTACTGCGGTTTCACCGGCCACCGTCACCATTCCTGCTCGTCAGATTGTTCTGAGCTCAAAAAAAGAAAAGAAAAAGGGGGCGGGAGAGAAGGGGATGTTCCCGCCCCCCTGAAGGCGCGGAGCTGGTTGGGGGACGCTCCGCCCTCATTCCAGGAAGCCCATAGTTGGGGGGAAGGCTCCTGGAGTACTTACCCAAGGTAAGAATTATATGCGTAGAAAAGTCTACGTATCATATAATACGCCACTTTTCTACGCGTCGAGCCTCTTGTCGGGATCGAACCGACGACCTGCCGCTTACAAGGCGGCCGCTCTGGCCATCTGAGCTAAAGAGGCGATTGTTCTTAACGCGTAAATCGTTTTGAACAAATCTCTAGTATACCGGTAGTTCTCGAGTGGTCAATTCAGGCCGAGCCGCGCCGGTAATTAATCGGCCAGCGAAATCGGCTTCTTGTTGGCGCCGATCGATGGCATCTGGCCTTCCACGCCCACCTGATCGGAGTCCAAGCCGATGGACTTGAGGAATCCGTCCACCATGCTGGTGTCCGCCAGCGTGAGCTGCTTCAGATCCCAGTATTCGCCATTGATGGTGAGCGTGGGGGAGGAGAACGCGCCGGAGCTGTTGAACAGTTCGGGGCGTAGGATCGTGTAGTTGTTGGAGGCGGTGAGCCACTTGACGTATTCGTTCTTACCACTGAATGCCGCGGTGGCCACATCCTCGCTCACGCCGGCATTGACGGCCTGCTTCTCCAGCTTGGCGTTGCTTACCGGCTCGTAATTGGACAATTCGCCCGGCTGGAAATCCTCAGCGTAGATGTTGGAGAGGTAGCTCATGAGGTGATCGGGATTGTCATCATGCTCGGCAATGTAGATGGCACCGTTGAACGCGCGGTTGGAGTAGTTGTCGGAGCTCTTGTTGTCCTGGAAATTGAGGAAGTGCAAATCGATGTTGAGCTGGCCGGCGTTCATCAGCTTGACGAGCGTCGGGTCAAGCTGGCGGTTCACCGAGGCGCAGCCGGGGCACAGCGGCTCCATGTAGATGGAAACGGTGGGCGCCCCTTCGGCCTTCTGACCGTACCCCTTGCTCGAGATCACGAAGCCGGCCTTGTCATCGGCGTTGGCCGGCTGGGTACTGACTTTCTTGAGCTTGCTATAGGCCTCGTCCACGGTCATGTTGCTTTGCTGGCTACTGCTGCTGGTGTTGGACGGCCGCATAGCCTTGTATACGGCGAATCCAGCGATGGCCACCAGCACCACAATAATGGCCACCACAATGCAGCCGATGATGGTCTGCTGCTTACGTTCCTTAGTCGCCTGCTCGGCCCGTGCCTGCTGGGCGGCCTCCTCGGCCGCTCGGCGCTCAGCGCGTGTGGCACGCTTGGCCTGACGCTTCGGATCTGACATAGCTATCCCCTTGCAATCGCTTCAATGTTTGGGCCCCATCATAATGACCGGGCCTGAGGAGGACTGCGCCCAGAGCTGATCTGAGGTGAATTCCCTGTAAAAGTGTGACGGAACGAACGTATCGGATACACAACGGCCATGTGTGCGGATGGCTGATGTGTGAGATTCCGCCCCGCTCTAGGCGAACGGCATCCAGTTGATCGGCATGCCCAGAATCGGCATCGCGCACAAGGCCACGGTGATGATGGCCCATATGGTGAACAGCACGGTGCCGCGCCCGCCGCCCTTGGGCGCCGGCGCCACTGGAGCAGGTGGAGCCCCACCCACTTCGGTGGATGGCGCGCCCGCCGGGCGACTGTGTTTGAGCCCGCGCAGTACGCCGCCCCCCAGCCGAATCATCATCGACTGTGGGGCGAACACAGTGACCAGCCAGCCGATGGCCATGAAACCGCCCAGCGCCAGCCCGGAAGCGGAGAACGGCACATCATTGAGCAACGGCACCGGAATACCCCAATCCGCGGTGAAATACCAGGAGATGGTGTGAACGGGCAGTGCCAGAGCCGCGGTGGCCACGGCGGTTCCCGCCATATAGATGATGACTAGCAGCAGTATGCGGGGAATGGCCAGCAGCAGGGCTTTGACCAGATGCCAGGGAAAAGTCGCCACGCGAATCCACGAATCGGAGTTTTTGCGCTCGCCGCCGCGTTTGCCCTCGCGCTCAAGCTGGGGTTCGGTGTTATAGGCCAGGGTGAGCAGTAGCCACAACAACGCAGTGGCTGCGATGATGGCCACGAGCGGAGCATTTGCCGCCAGTGCCGCCAGCGGCGCCGCCAGCAGGATCAATGGTAGGGTGCCGCGCTGCAGATATTCCCCTCGCTTCACGTCCACCGGATTGGGCATGGGAGGATTTTGGACCATGGTTTCGGTGGGGGCCGCTTGGGCGGTTTGGTCGATGATGCGCTGCAATGCCGGGCGAATGGCGGGGTCCACCGCTGTGGGCTGGTTGCTTGCGGGATCCCAGCTGCTCTGGGCGGTGCCGGACGGGGGGAATGATGACGGCTGCGGCGTGGGGAGTACGGTGGTGCGCTCGGCCAGCGGCGTGGTCGGGGCCGGAGTCGAATCGGTGTTGGTCATTGGTGTGGTGGCGCCGGCCATTGGTGTGGTTTGGTCCGGCATCGGTGTGGTCGCGCCGGTGAGTACCTGTGTGCCGGCGTCGTCGGTGAAATCGGCAGCAGCGTCGGGCAACAGTTGCGTGGCCTGCTCCGCACCGATGCC
>OBDM01000849.1_pt1 | contig 10222 bp, 9 predicted proteins | sample 1518281 | NCBI WGS metagenome assembly OBDM01 (sample SAMN01760942, study PRJEB22395) | human gut metagenome | reverse complement strand
GCATCTGCCGCACCTCGCTCGCCGTATCGGCACTTAGAATTATGCGGTATTGCCCTATTATAACATATTGCCGAACTCTTTGATACAAACGGAATAATCTTTATATAAATTTAATGCAGGTCTACCCTATCCGCGGCAGCCCCGGCACTTTTTTGCACGCTGGGCGGGGCATTGGTTGAAATCAGGCCGCAAATCGGTTATACTATTTTGTAATAATTGGATTGTTCTGCCCTGCGGGCGGTATTGCCATATAAAAAGGAGTGTTTTTACAATGTCCCATACCGTTATGGTGACCGGTGCCGATGGCTTTATCGGCAGCCATCTGGCCGAAGAGCTGGTAAAAAGCGGCGAGAAAGTGCGTGCTTTCTGCCTGTATAACTCGTTTGGTTCCCTGGGCTGGATCGATACCCTGCCCCCGGAGATTCGCAATGAAATGGATATCTTTATGGGCGATGTACGTGACCCCAACGGCGTGCGTACTGCCATGCGCGGGCAGGAGCGCGTGTTCCATCTGGCTGCCCTGATTGCCATTCCGTTCAGCTACCACAGCCCGGACAGCTATGTGGATACCAACATCAAGGGCACCCTGAACGTGCTGAACGCCGCCCGCGAGCTGGGCACCCAGCGCGTGATGGTTACTTCCACCAGCGAAGTATACGGCACCGCTCAGTATGTGCCCATTGACGAGCACCACCCGTTCCAGGGCCAGAGCCCCTACTCTGCCACCAAGATCGGCGCGGACCGCCTGGCTGAAAGCTTTTACCGCAGCTTTGACCTGCCGGTTTCCATTGTGCGCCCCTTCAACACCTATGGCCCGCGCCAGAGCGGCCGCGCCATCATCCCCACCATCATCACCCAGCTGCTGGCCGGCCAGCAGGAAATCAAGCTGGGCAGCCTGACCCCCACCCGCGACTTTAACTATGTCAAGGATACCGCCCACGGCTTTATGGCCATTGCGGACTGCGATGCCGCCATTGGCCAGGAAATCAACATTGCCACCGGCGTGGAACATTCCATCGGCGATTTGGCCAATGAGCTGATTGCCCAGATCAACCCCAGCGCCAGGATCGTCTGCGAAGCCGAGCGCCTGCGTCCCGAAAAGAGCGAGGTCAACCGCCTGCTGGGCGATGCCACCAAGCTGCGCACCCTGACCGATTGGAAACCGCAGTATACCTTTGAACAGGGCCTTGCCGAAACCATTGAGTTCCTGCGCGGCAACCTGGACCAGTACAAGGTCGGCCAGTACATTCTGTAAGGGCGGTTGTAAGGAAGTTTTATGCCAATAAAATTACAAAAGCTGCCCGCCGCTGTGCGGTGGGGGCTGGCTGTGCTGTGCGCCGCCGTGTGCGACGTGCTGTGGGCCTATTACTGGCGGGTGTTCTTTGGGCTGGATAACCGTGTGTCCCCCCTGGTGGTCACGCTGGGGTGTGCGGCCTTTCTGGAAGTATGTCTGCTGGCCGGGTATTGTGTGCGGCGGTTTGCAAAAGGATTTGCGGCAAAAGGGGCCGTGTGCATCTTTTTGTGCGGGCTGCTGTTTGTATTTGCCAACCCGCCGCTGCAAACGCCGGACGAAGCCGACCATTACCTGCGCACCTATGCCATCTCCACCGGGCACTTTGATTTTGATGCTTCCCGCACCTACCCGGACGATGTGGCCTACCTGCTGGAAGCGTTCCCCGGTGCATGGGTAAATGCGCATACCTCTGCCGGTGTGGGCACTGACCCCGATACCGGGGCGGAAAAAGCCTATAACACCGCGGGCTATGCCCTGAAGCAATACGGCAAGGACGGCGCAGTGCAGGGCATGGCGGACAGCTTTGCCCTGTACCTGGCGCACGATGTGCGGAATTCTGTGCCGAACCCCGTCAGCGAGCCGGTCAGCTTTCTGGTCATTCCATTCCTGCCGGGCGCGGTTGGTATGGCGCTGGCACGCCTGCTGGGCTTTGGCGCGCTGGGCTGCCTGTATGGCGGGCGCATCGTCAACCTGCTGGCCTACACGCTGTTGTGCGCGTTGGCGCTGGCCAAAGCGGAGCGTTACCGCCCGGCCTTTGCGGCCATTATGCTGCTGCCGATGTCGCTTTTTATGGGGTCGTCGCTGAGCTATGATGCAACCCTGCTGGGCTGCTATTACCTGATGCTTGCCCTGCTGACCCGCAAGGAGTGGAACACCCAAACGGCGGGCATTTACACTGCCGCCTGCATCTTTGTCAATATCGCCAAACCGTACCTGAACCTTTTGTGGGTCCTGCCCATCTTTTTGGTGGCAAAACGGGAATGGCATGCCAAGGGACGCCGCCCGCTGTGGGCGCTGGGCGGCTTTGGCGGTGCTATGGCCGTTACCCTGCTGACGGAATGGTACGGAACGGCGTTCCGCTATAACTATCCCATCATTGAGCGCCAGGGCGGCAGCACGGTAAACGGCGGTGAACAGTTGGCCTTTGTGCTGCGCAACCCTCTGCGGACCATTGCTGCGTTCTGGGGGACCCTGGGAGAGAATGATTTCTTTATTGGGCAGCTCGGCCTGTTCGGCTGGAAGGACCTGCCCATCAGCTTTTTGAACCTGACCGGCCCGCTGGTGCTGCTGTTGGCCGCCCTGCTGGCTGCTGCGCAGCCAAAACGCGCCGATGCGTTCCCCACCCGCCGCCGCGTGGGTGGGGCGGCGCTGCTGGCGCTGGTGTACGCCGCCGGTGCCATGGCAGCCATGTATATCACCTATACCCCGGTGGGCATGGTGCGCATTGTGGGGCTGCAGGCGCGGTATTTCCTCTGCGTCTGGCTGGCATTGCTGCCCGCCCTGGCCGTGCTGCTGCGCAAAACCATCCGCCCCGCCATCACGGAAGAAAAGGCCGAAGCGGCCATCACCCCGCTGTGCGCCTGCTATGCCGTTTTTGGCGCTGTGCTGCTCTTCCAGCACTACTTTGTGGGGCCGGTGTACGTCGTATACGCGTGAGCTGGCTTACGCGTATATGAGAGAATAGTTAAAAATAATGGCGGTGTGCCCGTGGCACGATCAAATCTGCGGTTTTTCGCGGCTTTTGCGTGATAGTCTGCGAATATAGAATCAGCCTTTATATGCTACCTTGCCCCAATTTTCTGAGCCGCCCACTGGGCGGCAATTCACCGCTAATGATTCACCGCTAATGATTCATTGCTAATTACTAATTTAATTCTGATTCCGGGAGGTGCTGTACCGTGCAGATTGTATTCGGCCTGCTGTTTTTGCTGTTCTTCTCCGCATGCTGTCTGTGCGTGGCGGCATGTACCCGGTTCGATGCCGCCCTGCTGCCGCTGCCCGCCTTGTGCGGGTCGGCCGTGGTGCTGTATCTGCTTTCTCTGCTGGGGCTTTTGCAGTTCGGCCATTTTATCATCATGGCGGTCTGGCTGGCCGGCGGGGTCTACTTTGGGGTGCGTGCCGGGTGGCGGGCTATCCGGCGGGCGCTGTTCAGCCCCGGCTTTTTGCTGTTTGTGGGCGGCAGCTGCTTTTTGTGGGTGCTGTTTGCTTTGCAGCAGCCCATGTTTACCCAGTGGGATGAATTTACCGCCTGGGGCCTTGCCCCCAAGATGGTGGCGGAGCGCGCTGCGCTGTATGTGGCGGATCCCATCAACCTGACGGCGAGCTTTACCTACCCGGCAACCAGCCTGGTTTCCTATCTCTTCCAGCACGTACCGGGCCAGTTTTATGAATGGCAGTGCCTGGCCGGGCTGGATATTTTGTTCCTGGCCTGCATTGCCCCGGCGGCAGCTATGCCGCGCAAAAACTGGGCGGGTGCTGTGTTGGTGTTTGCTGCGGGCTTTCTTCTGCCGTTCTTTTTCAGCGTGGTTCCGGCGGGCACCCCATCCACCATGTACGCCAACGCCATGGCGGATACCCCCCTGGCGCTGCTGTTTGGCGGAACCCTGTGCCTGTATGCCGCGGCGGGCGGGCGCAAAACCGGCTTTTTTGCCTGTGCTATGCCACTTGCCGTGCTGACCATGACCAAAGATATCGGTTTTGCCTATGCCTTGATCGTTACGTTCCTGATCGGGCTGGATCAGCTGTTCGGTACGCCGCACCCGGATACAAAGCCTGCCCGCATTTTCGGCGTATCGCTGGCAAAATGCAGTATTCTGGCGGCGGTGGTGCTGGCGGTGTTTATCAGCTGGAACCGCTATACCGCCGCCGTGACCCCAACCGAAACCACTGGGGCCAGCGTGGGCAGCGCGGGCCTGAGCTATGGTGCTGTGCTGACCGGCGGCATCAAGCAGCTGCTGGGCATTGGGCGCGAAGAACGCTTTGCCCAGATCATGCAGAGCATGGGCCAGGCATTTTTGTACCGCCGCGTCTGTTTGGTGGGCGCGCCCATCATGGCCGTCAGCTGCATTCTGCTGCTGTTCACGGCGGCCTTTGTGGCAGCGCCTGCCGGTGCCGCACGCCGCCGCACCGTGGTTGGCTTTGTGGGCGGGGCGTTCTGCTTTGCCGCGCTGTATCTCTTCCACCTGATTTTGTATTTCTACAATTTCTCCGAGGCCGAAGGCTCCGCCTTGAAGGACTATGAGCGTTATATCGCGCCCTACCTGCAGGGGTGGATGCTGTACGGCTTCTGTGTGCTGGGCTTTGCGGTGGGGCAGGGCAGCGGCGCGGCGCAGCGGCTGGGCCGTGCGGCGCTGGGGCTGGCCGCTGCGGCAGTGCTGGGTATTTTTGCCTGGCGCGGTGTGCCCGCAGCCGGGTTCTGGACCAACGCCGACAGCCTGTACACCCTGCGCCGCGATGTAAAGAACCGCGCTGAAGCAATGAACACCGTGCTGGACTGGCCGGACCGCGTGCTGGTCATCAGTCAGGGCGATGATGCCACCCGCTGGTACTACTACAAGTATGAGCTGACCGCCAAGGTGGTCAACGGCTATGGCGGTACCTGGTGGGGCAACGATGATTATTCCAGCCGGTGGGACTCCGACTTTATGAACCTGGTGGAAAGCCTGAACTGGACCTTGTATGACTTTGAGGCGGTCTGCACCGCAGACTCTCTGACCGCCTATATGGAAGAAAAGCAGATCGACTACCTGCTGATCGACCGCGCGGACGACTATCTGGAGCGGGAGTTCAGCAGCCGGTTCGAAGGCGGGCTGAAAGCGAATATGCCCGCAACCCTCTACCGGTTTGAAGGCCGCAGCAAGCCTATCGCCTTTACCCCGGTGGCTGTGGCAGAAAGCGGGGTGGTACAATGAAAGATAAACGCCCAACCAAGCGTTTTGCCGCCCCCGCCCGTGCGGGCCGCCCGCTGCGCCCCCAGCAGCTGCTGATATTGGCATATGCCGCCGCTGTTATTGTGTGGCTGGTGTACGTGCTGGTGGGCAGCGCTGTGATGCTGAACCATAAAGCAGACGGCACTATGGTGACCCGCACCCTGACGGCGGATGACCTGGAATTTGAAAGCTTTGTCAATTATGATGACGATGAATGGCATACCGCGCCGGTGGATGAACCCGGCTGGTATCTTTCCACCGACAACGACCCGCACATCATCTGGCGGGGCGAAGCCTGGCTGGAAACGGTGGAGCTGGACGCCGTGCACTACCTGCCGCCCGGCAGCGTAGCATTGTATTACCTGCGCCCCGGCCAGACCGAGTACAGCGAGACCCAGAAAGTTTTTGCCCGCGTGAGCGGCGAAAACCAGTATACCTTTGACCTGGGCGGCCTTACCGTGACCGGGCTGCGCATTGACCCGGACAGTGTGGGCGGCGTGCCTACCCGGCTGGACGGCGTGGTGCTCAACCCGGTGCAGCCGTGGTACCTGCGCTTTGTGCCAAACGGCGGCCAATGGCTGCTGCTGTTGTTTGCCCCGGCTGTGGGGGCTGCGTTTGCCTGCCTTGCCGTTGATGTTTTCCGCAAAAAGTAAAAAAGAGCCCTGTGGGGCGGTGCGCCCATGGCTTGGGGGCACACCCGCAGGGCTTTTATGTTGTATAAAATGGTGATTCTATGGAGCTGCTTTGCATCCTTGCCGCGCTGGCGGTGCTGTTTTTGTTCTGCGCGTTCCTAACGCTCAAATGTAACCTGCATGCTGCGCTGGCCCCGCTGAGCGCGCTGGGCATTGCCGTTGCCTGGCTGACGGCTGCGGGCATGGCAAACCTGCTGCTGCCCGGCACTGTGCTGCTGTGGGCGGTGTTTGCGGGCAGCGGCGTGTGGGCGCTGGTGCCCCACAAAGGCCAGCGCCCGGCCTACCGCCGCCTGGTTACACCGGGGGCGGTGCTGTTCTGGGGCATGGCGCTGGCATTTGCGGTGTACTTTTTCATCCGCCAGCCGCTGGCAACCAAGTATGATGAACTCAGCCTGTGGGCTACCGCCGTAAAGGTGACCAAGGCGGATAACCGCCTGTATGCCCTGGCTACCCTTGGAACCCCCTGGCCCCAGACCCAGAACCCCGGCCTGCCGCTGCTCTCCTACTTCTTCCAGTTTTTGGGCCATTATGCAGACTGGAAGATCTATGTGGCGTATGATGTGCTGGCCGCCGCCGTGTTTGCCGCGGTGCTGGGCGGGCTGAACTTCCGCCAGTACCGCATTGCGGTGCCGCTGGCAGCAATCTGCTGGTTTGCCCCCTGGTTTTTGACGGTGTATAACCATACGATCTATCTGGATACCACTTACATGACCGCCTATGGCGATGTGCCCGCGGGCCTTGCACTGGGCGGCGCTGTGGCGCTGTGGCTGGCGCTGCGCAAAACCGGCGGCCCCAAGTGGGCCGTACTGCCGGTACTGGCGCTGGCGGCCAACATCAAGGCCAACACCTTTGTGCTGTCTCTGGTGGCGGCGGGGCTGATGGCTGTGGATGCCTGGCTGTTTGCGGAGCACCCCTTCAAAAAGGGCCTTGCCCGCCGCACCGGCTTTGCCATTGCCTGCTTTGCCGCGCCCATGCTGATCTATTATTTCTGGAACATCCGCTATGTGGGCATTCTGGTTGCCAAAAGTGCCAGCGAGGGCGGCACCGGCGAAACCAGCGCCCCCTTGTCCGCTGTGGTCATCAACGGCATCAAGATTTTGCTGGGCCAGCCGGTGGAGGGCTTTTACGCCGAGCGCCAGAGCCAGTTCACCCAAGCCATGGCCGATATGGGCCACCAGTTCTGGACTTCGGATGGTCGGCTGAGCATGATCGGCCAGGGCCGCAATGTTGTGGTGCTGATTCTGCTGGTGTTCTTGGTGGCGGCCATCTGCGCCAGAGGCCGCCAGCTCAAGTTGCGCATTGGCTGCATCGGGGTGCTGTCCCTTGCATGCTTTGTGGGGTATAACCTCATGCTGGCGCTCAGCTATGGCTTTATTTTCAAGCCAGATCAGGCCGTGGGGCTGGTGGATTATAACCGCTATATCTATACCTACTATATCGGCTGGTTCTTTATGGCGCTGGCCTGCTGGAGCACCGCCCTGCAAACCGCGGATGGCGAACAGAAAGCCTCGGCCCGCCACTGGATTGCCCTGGCGGGCCAGGCCGGTGTTCTGCTGATGGCCGCCGCCATGCTGGTGCGGGTGAACGGCATGATCCTGCCGCAGCTTTCGGTGCTGGGCTTCTCGGATGGCGAATTCGCCGACCGCAAGACCGCCCGCACCGAAGCTGACTGGCTGCGCAGCGATTACCTGAACGAAAACGACCGCGTGTTTTTTGTCAGCCAGGGGGATAACGGCGAACACTGGTTCTCTGCCGTGTTTGATTTTTACCCCGTCCTGGTGGATTACTCCGGCGTGGGGGCCACGCAGGAGGGCGGCGGCGGAACCTTCGGCCTGCCGGAGCTGGAACCGCAGGAGGAGGGCGTGAAGCAGCGCTACTACCACCCCTACACCGCTGAACGCCTGGATGAAACCGTGCGTGCCAACGGCTGTACGGTGCTTTACCTGCAAAAGATCGACGATATCTTTGTGCAGAGCTATCAGAACCTGTTTACCGACCACCTGGCCGCTGCGCAGGCGGGGCAGACCCTGCTCTACCGCGTAACGGATGCCGGGTATGAGCCGGTCACAATGCAGATGAGCAAGGAGGCGGCCCAATGAAAGAGATGACATGGAAAAGCCGCCTGAACCGACTGTTTGCCCATCGCTTTGCCTTGCCGGTGCTGTGCTGGTGCGCGGCGCTGGTGTTCTGGCTGGTGCAGGGTGCGGTGGCCTTTGCGGGGGACAGCTCCGCCAAGGCAAAAGGCACCCTGACTGAAACCTCGATTCCCATTGAAAGCTGGCAGCTGGCCGAGCTGACCTGGGGGGAGCCGGGGGAGAACAGCGCACCCCAGGGCCAGCTGATTACCACAGGCGGCGACCCGCAGATGATTTTGGAGGATGTATCCGGCCGCGTGGTGCGTACCGTGAGCTACAACGTGGAGTTTGACGGCGATTCCCGCGAAATGTGCCTGTATTACACCACAAAAATGGGGGAGCCCTACAGCCAGGACCGCCGCGTCTTCCCCAAAGTGCTGGCAGACGGCACCTATGTGTACACCCTGCCGCGCACCCAGATCGTGGCACTGCGGCTGGATCCCTGCAGCCCCGATGAAAACAAGACCGTGGGCCTGACCTTTACTCCGCAAAGCATTACCCTGAACGCCGCCAGCACCCTGCCCGGCGGGGCAGATTACTTTATCCCCGCCTGGTACCAGCTGTTCGGCCTGATCGTGTACCCCGCCCTTGCCGCCGCCGCATTGGATTGGCTGTGGGCCGTGGGCAGACAGCTTGCCAAAAAGAAACAATAACCCGACAATAGCCTGATACAACAAAGCACCGTGCCGCAAGCAGGAGAACCCCCTGCATGGCGGCACGGTGTTTGTTGTTGGTATGGGTGAAATCAGCAAAAGGCATCCCCCAGCCGAGAGCGAATGTATTCCAGGAACGCGGCAGATGCTGGGGCATATTGCCATCGGGTGGTGCTGTCCTGGGCATTGTTCCCGGCCATGGTGGCCACCGGCACCGACAGGATCTTCGCCAACCTGTTCTGGATGGGGGTGATGATCTGGAGGAAATGAAAAGCGGGCTAAGCAGCCAAAAAGGAATCACAATGTTGAGAATCTTGAATGACACAACAAAAAAGCACCGGACAAAAATTTGTCTGGTGCTTTTTGGTGCGCCCGCGGGAATTCGAATCCCGGACACCCTGATTAAAAGTCAGGTGCTCTACCAACTGAGCTACGGGCACAAATACTCAATTTGCCTGTTACAGCTTAAATATTGTAACAGGTATGGGAGAAAAAGTCAAGCTTTTTGCCGCATTTTCAGCCAGAAAATCTGCCGCAGGGCAGCTGGTGCAGGAACCTGAAGCATAAACGCATTGTAAAACAGAATAAATATATTGAAAAACAATAAAAATATATTGCAAAACGATGCGATATATGCTATGATAACAGCATCGGATATACCATAAAACATCAGGGGGAATGACCAATGCGTCAATTACCAGAAAACTTTTTTGGCTGGAACGACCACAAAAGCATTATGCTGACCAAGTTCGCCACCCTGGCGGCGGCCATGGGGTGCGTGGTGATGGTGCTGTGCGGGCCGCGCATCGTCAGCTGGGTTTTGGCGGTGCACGCGCTGCAGCTGGTGCATGGGCCAAAGCTGGGGTATTTTTTGCTGGGGCTGGGCTATTGCAGCGCCGCGCTGGCCCTGTGGATGCTGTATAACCTGTACATGTTTTTGGCGCGCATTGAAAAAGAAGAGGTGTTTACCCCTGCCAACGTGTTGGCCCTGCGGCGCATCAGCTGGTGCTGCACCTGGGCTGCAGCGCTCTGCCTGCCGGTGGGTGCTGTGCTGGGGCTGCCGTTCATCTTTGCCATTGGCGTTGCGGCGGCGTTTATGGCGCTGATCGTGCGGGTCATCAAAAATGCGTTTGCCCAGGCCGTTAAGATGAAAGACGAACTGGACTATACCGTGTAAGGGGGCGCAGAAGATGCCAATTATCGTCAACCTGGATGTGATGATGGCAAAGCGCCACATGGGGGCGGGGGAGCTGGCTGAAACCATCGGCATTACCCCGGCCAACCTTTCCATCCTGAAAAACAACAAAGCAAAAGCGGTGCGGTTTTCCACCCTGGAAGCCCTGTGCAAAGCGCTGGACTGCCAGCCCGCTGACCTGTTGGAATACCGCCCGGACGAAACGTAAAGAAACGACCTTGGGCAACACCGCACAATTCCCGCCTTGCGGCTTAAGCACCGCTCCGGCAGCTGCGGCACGGCATCTGCGTTGCCAAAATGCTCGATAATGTCGGGTTGCGGTAC
>OBDM01000846.1_pt1 | contig 10274 bp, 8 predicted proteins | sample 1518281 | NCBI WGS metagenome assembly OBDM01 (sample SAMN01760942, study PRJEB22395) | human gut metagenome | reverse complement strand
GCCCCATGGATTATAACTTGTATCTGTTACATTTGTTTTATCATTACACCATACAGTATCATCTATTACACTTTCATATGTTTTTAAATTGTTTGTATACCATGTTTCTAAATTAATTAGTATTGTACTTTTATTAGTATTTGCATGAGTAGCATCATATGTACTTGCACCAACAGTGCCATACTTAAATCCTACATAAGCATTATCATCATATTTTTCATTAAATTTACTTGTATATGTAGTACCAGAGTATCTTGCAAATGCTGCACTAGCACTATTATTTGCAGCATCACAAGGATTAGCAACTCCAGTTGGATTATCATTGTGTAAGATAAGTTTTACTGAACCATCTCCACTAACTCTTACTATTCTCCAACACTTATTAGCAAATTCTACATAATTATTTGTTACTGCACCTCTAAAATAATAAGATGTACCATAATCATCTTCTGCACTTGCTAAAAGCGCTTCATCAGCAGTAGATATTGCTGCTCCTGGTGTTGTAAGTGGTGTTTGTACTTTATTATTCCTCAATACTGTTCCAGCAAGTGTATTATCTATACCTGGCTCTGTAACAATAACTACCTGACTTAAATACGTCATACCTGCTGCTTGTTCTTTAGTAGTATCATAATCTATCCATAGTCTTAAATCAAATTCTTTGCTTTCTTTAGAGTTTAATCCTACTTCTTTAATAATATATCCGTTATGTTTATTATCAAGTACTTTAGTATTTTGGGTTCCAATTATAAGTGACGTACCATCGGTTGAGCCTTTAGTAGATACATTTGCTTTCATATATTTACTAAGAATATAGTTAGCTGTTCCTTCTTTTAAAGGATCTATTGTAATATATGCTTTTACATAGTTATTACAATTATTAGTAATTTTAAATGTAAATGGTGTCTTTTTTATTCCATCTTCATCTTTTATTGGAAACTCATTAGATAAGTTTATCGCACTATTTTCTTCAGTTAAAGTTGAAGTAAAACATGATAATGCTGTAACTGAGTTATTATCAGTTTGTCTTAAATATAATACAAAAAAAGCATAAGATACACCTATTATACATATAACAGAGACTAATAAACTTATATATATTTTTCTTTTATTAATATTTTTTTCTAATTCTTCCATTCTAAGCACCTATCCTCTAAATTAAATTATAAAATATTATAAAGTATTTTTCAATAAGAAAAATCTGAATATCATCTTTTTACATAAAATCATTAATTTATTTATTATTTAACACTTTTTCAACTTCACTTATTAATTGCTCTTTTTCTGGAATATAATACGTATAGTTAGATGCAAATATATTATTTGATAAACCACCTAATGCATATTCAAGCATAACTTTATCTTTATCAGCACATAATATAATTCCAATAGGTTTTCCATCATCTTCACTATTAACAACTTTTTCATAATAATTTAAATACATATTCATTTGTCCCAAATTTTCTGCTTTTAACTTATTTATTTTTAAATCAATAAGAACATAAGATTTTAAGAATTTATTATAAAACACCATATCTACATAATAATCAGTATTATTAAGGGTTATTCTTTGTTGACTACCAACAAACATAAACCCTTTCCCTAATTCAAGCAGAAAATCTTCTATATGTCTTATTAATTTATATTCTAAATCTTTTTCTAAAAGCGGTTTTTGTTCTTTTATTCCTAAAAATTCAAAAACATAAGGTTGTTTTACAATATCACTAGGTTTAGATATAATTTGTCCCTCTTTAGATAATTCTAAAACCTTTTCTTTATTTGCTTTACCATCTGATAACAATAATCTTTCAAATAATGAAGTATCTAATTGTCTTTGTAATTCTCTTACAGACCAATTAGAGTTAATACATTCTTTCTCATAAAAATTTCTTTTATCAGTATCTTTAATTGTAATTAATTCAACATAATGAGACCAACTTAGTGACTCATTAATTTTATTGTAATCAGGATAAACATTATAAAACCATCTCATATATGTTAAATTAGTAGCAGAATATCCTTTTCCTAAGAGTTTTGTTAATTCTTTAGATAATTCTTTTAATACTTCCTTCCCATATTCTAATCTATTATTATTCTCGTTTTCATGCTTAACAATAATCTTTCCAATATTCCAATATACATATGTAATTGATTTATTAATTTCCTTAGCTAAATTTTCTTTTGCTTCATTAACCATAGAACTAATCTCTAATGCCATTGTATTATTTTTTTTCAACATAAATTTTTTCTCCCTTCTTAAATTTTTCAGACGCGTCTGAAGAATTTATAAATACAAAATATAACTATATTATATCAAAGTTTATTAGAACGCAAACAAAAAAAGTAAAAGAAAATTATTCGTGGTTTTCTTTTGCTTTTTTGACTAAGGCATTAATCTTTCTAAAATGATGATTAATACCTGATTTAGTTATTGATTTATTAGTCTCCATTGTAATAATATCTGCTAGTTCTCCTAAACTAGTATCTGGATATTTCTTCTTATATTCTATTATTTCTTTGCTTCTATCATCTAATAGCATTAATAAATCATTATCTTCTAAATATTTAATATTATCTAATACAGTTTTACTAGATTTTAAAGTTCTTTCTACGTTAGCTTGCTCACAATTATTTAATCTATTAACCATATTCTTATGGTCCTTATATATTCTAATATCTTCAAAATAAAATAACGCATTAAATGCTCCTAAATACTTAATAAAATCAGAAATATTCTCACTAGATTTAACATATACCATGTATTCTCGATCTCTTTTTAACACTTTACTTTTAATCTTTAAACTATTAAGTAAATCATCTATTAATTTAGCATCTTCTTCTTCTTTTACTAAAAACTCTAAATGATATTGATTCTTCTTAGGATCATTAATACTTCCACACGCAAGAAACATCCCTTTTAAAAAAGCCTTCTTCTCTTCATCACTAGATGTATTAATTTCTTTAAATATATTATCAATATCTTTATAAATCAAATCTAACTTCTCTTTAACCTCTAAAATATAAAGGTTTCTTGCTTTAAATCTTTTCATAGTTCTTGTTGTTAGTTTAATTAATACATTATAGTTAGTTTTTAATAACTTAAATATCCATCTTGCTACTGAAGCATTAACAACCATAACTGTCATCTTATCCTCTTCTAAAGTAGCATTAAACTTTAAATAAGTACATAGAGATGTTAAATCTTCAATATTATTATTTTCTTCTTTAGTAATTTCTTCTTTTATCTGAGTAGTAAACGTCACTTATTATCACTCCTCATTAAATAAGAGAATATCAAATAAGCCGTCTTCAAAGCATCATGTCTTATAATATTATCTTCTAAAGTAAAAATATCATCAGAAATAAGTAGAGTACCCATCTCTTTAACTTTTTTCGTATCTAACTTAACCTGATCTTTTTGTTCAGTAGTCATATATGTTCTAAGTTCTTTTTTAGGAAGTTTAGCATTATTTGCTATAACTGCATCTACTCTAACATATTTTTCTAATACTTTTAAATGATCAGATACCCCAAAATTATCTGTTTCTCCTGGCTGAGTAAATAAATTACAAACATACATAGTTTTTGCTTTACTATTATTTATTCTCTCAGCAACTGATGGAATAATTAAATGAGGAAGAACACTCGTATATAAAGAACCAGGACTAAATATTATAAGATCTGCTTCATCTATCGCTGTAAATACCTTTTTATTTACTTTAATCTTTTTATTATAAGTAAGTTCTTTAATCGGTTCACCATTCTTAGTTATTTGTTCTTCACCAACAATCTTTTTACCATCATCATAATGCCCTACTATTTCAATAACATCATCACTAATTGGTAAAATAGTTCCCTTAATATCTAATAAATTACATAACACTTCAATAGCATCAGTTAAATTCCCTTTAATATCATACATTGCTGCTAATAAAAAGTTTTTTACTGCATGATTTTCTAAACTACCATTTTTAAATCTATATTTAAGTAATTTTTTTACATCTTCATTAGTATTAGCCATACTAGTCATAACAGTACCAATGTCCCCTATTGCTGGAATATTTAATTCTTTCTTTAAAATACCAGTTGATGAACCATTATCACTTACAGAAATAATTGCGGTAACATTTACTGGAAATAGTTTTAATCCTTTTAAAATATGAGACAAACCAGTCCCACCGCCAAATACAACTACGTTTTTCATTTTTTCTTCACCTATTTGTATCATATAATAATATTATGTTTTTAGCAAGAAAATAAGCAAAAGTAAGCGTAAAATTGAGTATTTATTCTAAAATTATTTACTTTAAAGTACAATTTTGTGGCCTGAAATTTATTATCAAAATTAATAATATTTTTTCTCAAATATATTAAAAATAATATATATTTATCTTGTTATATTTTTTTATATATTATATAATTTTTCTAGGAATATTTGATGTGAGTGTCGCCTTCTTCATAAAATGAAAGGAGGTAGATAATATGAGTAATAAAACTTTTATTTTAAAGTTTATGAAATCCATTTCTATAATTTTGTTGCTATCTACCTTACTTGTACTAGTAATAAAAAAATAGACACTCATTTTAAATGAGTGTTACCAACATTATGAGGCGACATTCACTTGCAAAATCAAATGTTCCTCTTTTTTATTTTATGCAAATTTCCTTGCTTACATACTAATAATAACATAATATTATGCTATTGTCAAAAATATATATTCTGTTTAAAGCATTATTAAAATTAATATAAAAAAGTGGTATTATCTAGAATACCACCATTTACCTTTGTCTGGTAATTTAGCTACATCTTTAGAATCAATTAAATGTGCTAAGAAACTACTATATGATAAATAAGAATTTTTATCTCCATACCAACCCGTTGCTACCGAAAAGTGTAGATGTGCTCCCGTAGAGCAAGTTTCCCAAGCCCATGTGCCTCTACCTCCACCTACAGTACCAACAACTGTATTAGAGTCAACCTTATCACCAATACCAACATTAATTGTTAATAAATGCATATATAAACTTGTATATTTCTTACCACCAATAGTATGCCATACATAAACCTGATTACCACCACAGCTAGCTTTTCTAATTATCTTACCAACTGTACCATTTGCTGTTGCATAAACCTTAGTTCCCTCTGCATTACCACCAATATCAGTACCACTATGGAATTTAGTTCCTTTACCAGTTAAAGGATTAATTCTATAACCAAAATAACTAGTAATAGTTCCCTTTACTAAAGGCTTTCTAAATGTTGTATCACCTTTAACAGATATACACTCATAAATATTTTGATTCTCCCCACAACCTAAATTAACATAATAATTTAAAAGTTCCTGTGTTGAATCAATTTCATCTTGAATATCCATAACTATATCAGAATACTCACTTAATTTATTTCCTAATTTATCAATATCACTTTCATAAGAAGCCACCTTATTATTAAGTTCTACTTCTTTATTTGCTAAATCTGCTTGTAACTGTTCATTATCACTTATTTTATCTTGCCATATAGCAATCTGGTCTTTATTATAATCTATAACTTGTTTAATAATAGTATATCTATAAACAAAGTCAGCATAGCTCTCTGCTTTAAATATATAATCTAAATAAGCATTATCAGCACTATTTATTTGTTCAAAATTAAGCAAATTCTTAATATTTTCTTCCCCATCTTTAATATCTTTATTCAGTTTTTCAACCTGAACCTTTGCTTCTTCTATTTGCTTTCTTCCCTCAGTAATCTCATCTTTCGTTTTATTTAACGAATTAGTTGTAGCATTAATCTGACTTTGTGTCTGACTCTTAACACTATTTTGTGCCTTCTTCTTAGCTTTTAAAGCCGCAATCTCCTTTCTAAGTTCAGCAATAGTATTAGCACTACTAGATGCACTAACATTAATATATGGGACAAATAAAATAAACGCTATAATTAAGACTAATACTTTCTTTCTCATACTGTCAAATACTTTCTAACGGCTTTAACACTACCAAACATACCAACAACCGCACCAATAATTAATATAAATAAACTTGTTTTATATACAATAAGTTCTGGACTAGTTAGTTTTATTATACTCAAAATATTACTTGTTCCTAGAGAAGATACTGCATTATAAATATATGTATAACCAAATATTGTAACAAGAATTGGAATTATAGCACCAAGCACACCAATGAACAATCCCTCAAATAAGAAAGGTAACTTAATAACTGTATTACTAGTACCAACAAGTCTCATAATATCAATTTCATTTCTTCTTGAAAATATCGTAATTTTAATTGTATTATTAATTAAAAATGCTGTAACAAGAACAAGACCAACTACTAAACATATAGTACCAGTCTTAATCGCATCAAATATATTAATAAGTTCACCCACCATGCTCTCACTATACTTAACAATATCAACATTATCTAAATTTTTAATAGTAGTAACTGTCTCATTAATATCTCTTACATCCTTAACACTAACTATATATGAGTCCTGAAATGGATTATTAACATCAGTCCATGACTCCATCATCTTAGAAAACGAAGGATATTCACTAGCCATATTATTTTTTATATCATCTTTAGAAGTATACTTTACATCTGCTACATTATCTATCTTACTAAGTGCATCTTTAGTTTTATTAAGTTCTTCTTTAGTCGTTTCTTTCTTCATAAAAACAACAATAGTAAGTTCTTTTTCAATATCTTTAGTTATATTATTTACATTATAAGATACTAAAACACCTAAGGATACTAGTATCAAAGTTATGATTGTACAAGTAATAGATGCCATACTTAAACTAAAATTACGAGCAATACTCTTACCAGCATTAGTAATACTTCTACCAATTATTCTAATTACTTTCATTTACCTTATAACTTCCTTTCAAGTAGTCTCCTTCAATAAGTCCATTAGAAACTACTACTACTCTCTTCTTCATCCTGTTAACAATCTCTTTATCATGTGTAGCCATTACAACAGTTGTCCCAAGTTCTTTATTAATATTTTCAATAACATCCATAATTTCTTTACTTGTCTCCGGATCTAAATTACCAGTTGGTTCATCACATAAAAGTAACTTAGGTTTATTAACAATTGCTCTAGCAATACAAACTCTTTGCTGCTCACCACCACTAAGTTGATGAGGAAAACTTCTAGTCTTATCTTTTAACCCAACTTGTTTAAGTGCAGCAAGAACCATTGGTCTAATTTCTGATGCACTCATACCATAACTCTCTAGTGGATATGCTACATTTTCATAAGCAGTAAGTTTTGGTAGTAACTTATAATCTTGAAATACAATACCAATCTTTCTTCTTAATTTATAAGTTTTATTATTCTTAAGTCTAGATACATTTACTCCTCCAACGTAAACAGATCCTTTAGTAACTTTTTCTTCTCTATATAAAGTTTTAATAAGGGTACTTTTACCACTAGCAGTAGAACCAATTATAAAAACAAAATCGCCTTTTTTGATTTGTAAGTTAACTCCAGCAAGACCAGTAACACCATTTTTATATACTTTATAGACATCTTTTAATTCAATAAATTCCATTATATCTACTCCTTATATCACAAGTATATCATAAAAAAACCAATTACTTATAGGAAATAATTGGATTTTACACTTATTCTTTATTTTCTAGTTCTAAATTAACGTTACTAATTGAAGCAAAACGCTTAGTAATTTTCTCAGTTGTTGTATGAATATCTTCTGCATCTTTACACACTGTATTTAAACTTCTAGAAAGTTTATCCCATCTATCACGGTAACGAGTAAATTCAGCTCCTAGCTTATTAAGTTCTTCATGAATAACTTTAGCATATTTATCTCTTTCCATATTCTTTAAGATCATTCCAATTGTTGTAAGAGTACTCATCAAAGTTGTTGGACTACAGATCCATACTTTAGATTTATATGAATATTCGATTAAGTCATTATGATATGCGTTTATCTCCGCAAATATTGCTTCAGCTGGTAAAAACATAATGGCCTCACTAGCAGTTTCACCAGGAATAATGTATTTACTTCTAATAGCATCAATATGCTTTTTGACATCTGCTTTAAACGCCTTAGTGGCTGCATCTCTTACAGATTTATCTTGTTTAATATCAGTCATAATTTGATAATGTTCAAGTGGAAACTTAGAGTCTATTGCTATCGTTCCTAAAGGTGCAGGTGCAAAAAGAATCGCATCAGCAATATAACCATTACTCATTGTATACTGAGTTCTATAAATCTTATCATTAACTCCAAAAACACTATCTAAAATATAGTTAAGGTTTGTCTCACCAAAGATACCTCTCGTCTTTTTATCAGTTAAAACACTTTGAAGAGAAATAATATCATTTGATAGTCCATCTATCTTCTTCTGTGCTTCATCTATCTTACTAATTCTTTCTAATATCGAAGTAAACGTCTTATTAGTTTTCTCAAAATTAGTATCAAGTCTTTCATTAACTTTATTACTAATTAATTCCAATCTTCTTTCAATAACCTCATTAAGACCTTTAAAATCCTCTTCTATATTTTTACTAAAACTATATTTAAACTCACCTATTTCTTTAGTTAAATCAGTTTCAAACTTACCTAATCTAAATGTTATCTCTTCATTGTTATTCTTTTTAGCAATAAGTACTATTAACAAAATAATAACTAAAGCTAGCATTCCAATAATTACATACTCCATCTTTATCACCCTGCAAACATTATATCATAAGTGCAAACAAATATTCACTTATTTTTATAAAATTTACACCATATTTTTATTACTTTGATTGGCATTTTAAAGTTTAAAGTTTCAAAACTGTGCAATTGCCATGTTTTCCTAGGATTAAATTGAAATTTGCACCTTTTTGCACCCACTTTTCTATTTTCGGTAAAATTTTCTACATTAGTTTATCAAAAAAAGCATGTATTTAAACATGCCAAACTTACACTTTATCTATTTAATAGAAAGTCAATAATATTTTTATGAATAATACCATTCTGTGAAAAATCAAATGTGTCACAAGAGATAACATATTTAGGATAGTTATCTTGTATATTCTTATAAACACCAAATTCTCTTTCTATTATATCATCACTTAAATGGAACGTAACTTGATAATATTCCTTTTCTTCAAATCTTGTTGCAATAAAATCTATTTCACCAGAATCTAAAGAACCAACTTTAACATCATAGCCGCGTGATATTAATTCATTAAAAACAATATTTTCCAGGTAAGCTCCCATTTGTCTTTTTCTCTCATTATTAATTATTTGTCCGAGTCCTAAATCAGTTAGATAATATTTATATTTTCCATTAAGAATTCTTTTTCCACGTACATCAAATCTATCAGCTTTATTTATGAGTAATGCTCTACACATATATTCTAAATAGTTATATACAGTCATTTTAGAAACATCAATATTTTCATTAAATAAATATTTAGTTAAACTATCAGCAGAAAATGTCTGAGATGGTGTTGTCATGATAAAAGTTAATATTTTATTAAATAAGTCAAGGTCTTTAATTTTAAATCTTTCAATGATATCTTTAACGACAATTGAATTATATACATCAGATAAATATGTTTTTATTTGCAATTCATCATTCATTAAAAATCTCTGAGGCATTCCACCCCAAATAATGTAATCATCAAAAGTTCTTTCTAATTCATATTTATCTTTATCTTTAATATCTTTAAGTTCACACACTTCATCAAATGTAAATGGATAAATTTTAAAGCTTACATATCTTCCAGCAATATGTGTTGCTAATTCTCCAGAAAGTAAATCACTATTAGATCCTGTAATAAATATTGAAATATTCTCATTATATTTAGCTTTAAGGGAATTTACGACTTTTTCCCATCTATCTACATTTTGAATCTCATCAAAAAATACATAATATTTATTCTTATTAATTAATTTTTTTTCAATAAATTCATTGAACTTCTTAGCATCGTTTATGTCTATATAATCTGTGAATTCAAAATTAATATATATTATCTGTTCATCTTTTACCCCACTTTGTCTTAACTCATCCATTATTTGATTTAATATAACTGATTTACCGCATCTTCTAATTCCGGTTATTACTTTAATTAAATCTTGTTCATAAAATGGTCTAATTCTTTTTAAATACTTTTCTCTTTTTATCATATTATTCATCACCAATTACATTATAACTCTAGATATTTTAATTGTCAATTTTGTACACTGTACTATACAAAATTACCATTTTTACCATTTTTGTATAGTAGAATTATTTATTCTTAATAAACCCTC
>OBDM01000835.1_pt1 | contig 10395 bp, 9 predicted proteins | sample 1518281 | NCBI WGS metagenome assembly OBDM01 (sample SAMN01760942, study PRJEB22395) | human gut metagenome | reverse complement strand
AGGATTACGACGCGATCTTCTCCGGCGATCCGTACTGGGCGACTTGGTCCGACGCCGGCTTCGGCGACGACGGCCGTACCATGGTCACCAAGACCTCGTTCCGTCTGCTCAACACCCTGACCCTCGAGCACCTCGGACCTGGCCCGGAGCCGAACATCACCATCTTCTGGGATCCGAAGCTGCCTGAGGCCTACAAGCGCTTCTGCGCCAAGATCTCCATCGACACCTCGGCCATCCAGTACGAGTCCGACAAGGAAATTCGTAGCCACTGGGGCGACGACGCTGCCATCGCATGCTGCGTCTCCCCGATGCGCGTGGGCAAGCAGATGCAGTTCTTCGCCGCCCGTGTGAACTCCGCCAAGGCCCTGCTGTACGCCATCAACGGCGGACGCGACGAGATGACCGGCATGCAGGTCATCGACAAGGGCGTCATCGACCCGATCAAGCCGGAAGCCGATGGCACGCTGGATTACGAGAAGGTCAAGGCCAACTACGAGAAGGCCCTCGAATGGCTGTCCGAGACCTATGTGATGGCTCTGAACATCATCCATTACATGCACGATAAGTACGCTTACGAGTCCATCGAGATGGCTCTGCACGACAAGGAAGTGTACCGCACCCTCGGCTGCGGCATGTCCGGCCTGTCGATCGCGGCCGACTCCCTGTCCGCATGCAAGTACGCCAAGGTCTACCCGATCTACAACAAGGACGCCAAGACCACGCCGGGCCACGAGAACGAGTACGTCGAAGGCGCCGATGACGATCTGATCGTCGGCTACCGCACCGAAGGCGACTTCCCGCTGTACGGCAACGATGATGACCGTGCCGACGACATCGCCAAGTGGGTCGTCTCCACCGTCATGGGCCAGGTCAAGCGTCTGCCGGTGTACCGCGACGCCGTCCCGACCCAGTCCATCCTGACCATCACCTCCAACGTGGAATACGGCAAGGCCACCGGCGCCTTCCCGTCCGGCCACAAGAAGGGCACCCCGTACGCTCCGGGCGCCAACCCGGAGAACGGCATGGACTCCCACGGCATGCTGCCGTCCATGTTCTCCGTCGGCAAGATCGACTACAACGACGCTCTTGACGGCATTTCGCTGACCAACACCATCACCCCTGACGGTCTGGGCCGCGATGAGGACGAGCGCATCGGCAACCTTGTGGGCATTCTGGACGCCGGCAATGGCCATGGTCTGTACCACGCCAACATCAACGTGCTGCGCAAGGAACAGCTCGAGGATGCCGTCGATCACCCGGAGAAGTACCCGCACCTGACCGTGCGTGTCTCCGGCTACGCGGTGAACTTCGTCAAGCTCACCAAGGAACAGCAGCTCGACGTGATCTCCCGTACGTTCCACCAGGGCGCTGTCGTCGACTGAACGGCACAATCAGCCAAATGAAAGCCGTCGCATGAAACGACGGTAATGCGAAGGGACGGAGCTCGTGGCTTCGTCCCTTTCGCTTTTCCCATATCGTTTTCCCATATGATTGGGATGGCAGATGAAAGGGGACATTGATGTCTGAACATATTTTCCGTTCCACGACCAGACACATGCTGAGGGATTCCAAGGACTACGTCAACCAGACGCTGATGGGAGGCCTGTCCGGATTCGAATCGCCAATCGGCTTGGACCGTCTCGACCGCATCAAGGCGTTGAAAAGCGGCGATATCGGTTTCGTGCACTCGTGGGACATCAACACTTCCGTGGATGGTCCTGGCACCAGAATGACCGTGTTCATGAGCGGATGCCCTCTGCGCTGCCAGTACTGCCAGAATCCGGATACTTGGAAGATGCGTGACGGCAAGCCCGTCTACTACGAAGCCATGGTCAAGAAAATCGAGCGGTATGCCGATTTATTCAAGGCCACCGGCGGCGGCATCACTTTCTCCGGCGGCGAATCCATGATGCAGCCGGCTTTCGTGTCCCGCGTGTTCCATGCCGCCAAGCAGATGGGAGTGCATACCTGCCTCGACACGTCCGGATTCCTCGGTGCGAGCTACACCGATGACATGGTGGATGACATCGACCTGTGCCTGCTTGACGTCAAATCCGGCGATGAGGAGACCTACCATAAGGTGACCGGCGGCATCCTGCAGCCGACCATCGACTTCGGACAGCGTCTGGCCAAGGCAGGCAAGAAGATCTGGGTGCGTTTCGTGCTCGTGCCGGGCCTCACATCCTCCGAAGAAAACGTCGAGAACGTGGCGAAGATCTGCGAGACCTTCGGCGACGCGTTGGAACATATCGACGTATTGCCCTTCCACCAGCTTGGCCGTCCGAAGTGGCACATGCTGAACATCCCATACCCGTTGGAGGACCAGAAAGGCCCGTCCGCGGCAATGAAACAACGTGTGGTCGAGCAGTTCCAGTCGCACGGCTTCACCGTGTACTAAACGCCCGTCCTCTCAATGGCTTCCCCATATTCGCTGGATATGCGGAACGTCTCATATTGGTCCATGCCGCCGACTGAATCGATGGCATGGACCAATTTATTCATACGCTGAAAAATCTTCACATTCGACGCGTGGCAAAGTGGTTCGAAATACTACGAAATGCCCTTCTCTGTCGTAGCCTTGAACTATGGCAGACATCTTTGATTTTCCACGAGATGCGCGCAACGTGGCGCGCGCCGATGGCAAGGGAGCGGATATGGGCGGCGAAGCCCCACAGACCATGCTTATGCGACCGCAGGGCGTTCCCGACCAAGTCTGGAACGCGGTGCTTTCCGTGGACCGTATGCGGCGTTCGAAAGGCATGACATACCGTGAGATTCCGGTGCCCAATTCCATGGCGAACTTCGGCATCGGCGTCGCGTTGGAATGCGATGAAACATACGCATCCGGCTGGATCATGATCCTGTACTCGCTCAAATTCCGAGAGGACTGGCACTCCCACTGGCGTTGCGTGGCTTTCGCATCCCTGCCACTGCCCGACAAGGAGAACGACTGCCTGACTCCGGGCATGTACTGGGACATGATGATGGAACGTCTCAATCCAAACGATTCCGAACATGTATCCGGCACCGTCACAGTCACCCAAAACACAGCATTCGGCCATGACCCCGACGTGCCCAGGGTGGGCTGCGAGATCCGGGTGTCTTGGACTCCACTAGACTATGCCGATGGAGGCCTTGACGCCGGCTCCCAAGTCGGACAGTGGGCGTCGTTCCTCCGGTCCATGACGCAATCCGAGGAGGAAAACCCCGTTGACTGATGAGCCGAAGCTGCTGGCGGAACCGCGCGAAGGCGTGCCCAACGTGATCGACACGTTGCCGGCATTCCGTGACTATTGCAGTGAGCTGGCTTCCTCACATGGCTCCCTTGCCGCGGACGCGGAACGCGCATCCGGCTTCCGGTATGGGCATGAGGACTGGCTGGTGCAGTTCAAACGCGACGGAGCCGGCATCGGCCTGCTCGATCCGCAGGCGCTCGCCGCGGCCGGGGCGGATTGGAACGATTTCAACCGTGCCGTCGGAGATGCGGTATGGATTCTGCATGATTCCCTGCAGGATCTTCCGGGATTCGACGAACTCGGCATGGAACCGCAACGGCTGTTCGACACGGAAATCGCCGCGCGTCTGCTGGGATTGAAACGATTCGGACTCGCCGCTGTCACCGAGCATTTTCTTGGACTGACCCTTGCCAAAGAACATTCTGCGGCTGACTGGTCGTATCGTCCGTTGCCCCGCGACTGGCGAAATTACGCGGCGTTGGACGTCGAACTGCTCATCGAGCTTGAAACGAAGATGCGCGCCGAACTCAAACGCCAAGGCAAGATGGAATGGGCTCAGGAAGAGTTCGATTACGCGCTCAAAGAAGGTCTGGGACCACGCAAGGAGCATCTGATTCCCTGGATGCATGTCTCGCACATCACTGAAGTCATGCGTGACCGGCAGGCGCTGGCCATCGTCCGCGCGCTATGGACCCGACGCGACGAACTCGCGCGCGAATACGACATTGCGCCGACCCTGCTATTGTCCGACAGCTCCATCATCGAAGTGGCGAAACGCAAACCACACAACGCTGCGCAATTCCGTTCGATTCGCTCCATCAACGAACGTGTGCGCATCCATACCGATTCCGAACAGGACAAGATGTTCGAACGGTACGCGCCGATTCAACGCAAAATCAAACCGAGCATGTGGAAGAACATCATCCAGGACGCGCTCGCCCTGCCGCCAAGCGAATGGCCGGACGTGGACGGTGGCGCCGCGCGGCGTCATGAATCGCAGTCCGCCTCGGCTCCCAAATCGATTCGCGTGTGGAAGGAACGGTATCCGGAACGTCTGCAAGTGCTCAACAGGGTGCGCAAGGCGGTCTCCCAGATAGCGGAGGACACGCGCACGCCTGTGGAAATCGTCATCAAACCGCAGTATTTGCGTAACCTGTGCTGGACGGACGAACCTCGTAAGCGTGACGTCGCGCGATTCCTCAGCGAACAGGGCGCACGCGACTGGCAGGTCTCCCTAGTTGCAGAGTCCGTAAGTCGCGCTATTATGTAGAGGTTGCCTAACGGCAGAAATATGAAGAACCGTATTTTTCAGGAGCGCAAGCGTGAAAATCAGCGTCAGGAATCTTGAGCCGACCAAGGTGAAGCTCACCGTCACCGTCGACCCGGAGGAGTTCAACCCGTATCTCGACGAGGCTCGCAAGGAAATCGCAAAGCAGGTCAACGTGCCTGGCTTCCGTAAGGGCCACGTGCCCGGCAAGATCATCGACCAGCGTATCGGCTTCGGTGCCGTCGCCGGCGAAGCTGTGAACAACGGCGTGCCGGAGCTGTATTCCAAGGCTCTTGAAACCAAGAAGATCCACCCGATGGCCCAGCCGGAGATCGACGTTCAGGACGTGCCGGAATCCGCCAAGGATGAGACCAAGCTGAAGTTCGTCGCCACCGTTGAGCGTCGCCCGGACATCGAACTGCCGGCTCTTGACGGCATGGAGATCGAGGTCGCCAAGGCCGAGGTCACCGATGAGGACATCAACAACCGTCTGGAAGCCCTGCGCCAGCGTTTCGGCACTCTCGTGAGCGTCGACCGTCCGGCCGCCAAGGGTGACTACGCCAACATCGACCTCAACGCCGAAATCGACGGCGAAACCGTCGACTCCCAGGAGGGCGTGAGCTACGAGCTCGGCTCCGCCACCATGCTCGACGGCCTGGATGAGGCCCTTGAAGGCCTGTCCGCCGGTGAGGAAACCAGCTTCGAAGGCACCCTCGAGGCCGGCAAGCACGAAGGCGAGAAGGCCCTGATCAAGGTCAAGGTCAACTCCGTCAAGGCCGAGGAACTGCCGGAACTCGATGACGACTTCGCTTCCGAAGCCTCCGAGTTCGACACCCTCGACGAGCTGAAGGAAGACCTGAAGAAGGTCGCCGCTCAGGACGCCGAAGGCCGTCAGGCCACCGCCGCTCGTGACGCGTTCATCGCCAAGCTCGAGGATGGCCTCGAGATTCCGGTGCCGAAGGGCGTCAAGGCCGAAATGGTCGAGCAGCAGCTCAAGAACGTGACCGCGGATCCGTCCAAGGCCACCAAGGAGCAGAAGGCCGAAGCCGAAGAAACCGTGGAGAAGGAACTGCGCGACCAGATGGTGCTCGACGTGCTCGCCGAGACCATGGACGTCAAGGTCTCCCAGGGTGAGGTCTTCAACTTCCTCGCCTCCATCGCCCAGCAGTACGGCATGGACCCGAACGCCTTCATCCAGGCCATCATCCGCAACGGCCAGATCGGTTCCGCCGTGCAGGAAGTCGGCCGCTCCAAGGGCCTGCTCTCCGGCATGCGCGCCGTGACCTTCAAGTCCGAGGGCGAGACCCTGGACCTGAGCGCCTTCCTCGGCGAAGCCGCTGAAGACGAAGAGTCCGAGAGCGTTGAAGCCGCTTCCGCAGCCGCCGCTGCCGCCGATAGGCTAAAGCGCTGACAAACGCGTAAAGAAGGCTGGAATCCTTTGATGATTCCAGCCTTCTTCGTTTTTCTCTCAAATACTGGAGGTTCGACTCTCCTCAATGATGCAACCAATATTATGAATCAGGCGTCGGCGACATGTTCCGCCGACGATAGGGGGGAGAATCAAATGAAGGACGCTACGCGGGAGAACCCTGCGAAGACCACGCATACCGATTTGAAACGCGAGATGGAGGTACGCCACCTCCGCATGATTTCACTGGGAGGCGTGATAGGTACGGGACTGTTCCTCAGCTCCGGCTACACCATCAACCAGGCGGGCCCATTGGGCACGGTCATCGCCTACGCTATCGGCGCGGTGATTGTGTATCTGGTCATGCTCAGCCTCGGCGAGCTTTCCGTCGCCATGCCGGAAACCGGCTCATTCCATGTGTATGCGACCAAATTCATCGGTCCTGGAACAGGCTTCACCGTCGCGATCCTGTATTGGCTGACCTGGACGGTCGCATTGGGGTCCGAATTCACCGCTGCCGGACTTATCTGCGCAAATGGTTCCCCGGCACGCCGGTATGGATTTGGAGTGCCCTGTTCATCGTGGTGATCTTCACCTCGAACGCGCTTTCCGTGCGCTTCTTCGCGGAAACCGAATTCTGGTTCTCTTTCATCAAAGTGGCGGCCATCGTGCTGTTCATCCTCATAGGCGGTTGCGCGGTGTTCGGCGTGCTGCCGATTCAAGGGTATGACCATGCGCCGCTATTCGAGAACTTCGTGAAGGACGGATTGTTCCCCAACGGGTGGATGCCGGTGTTCACCACCATGCTGACGGTGAACTTCGCCTTCTCCGGCACCGAGCTGATCGGCGTAACGGCCGGCGAGACCAAAGATCCTGACAAAGCCATCCCGAAGGCGATCCACACCACCCTGTTCCGTCTCGTCATCTTCTTCATCGTTCCATCGTGGTCATGGCTTCGCTGATTCCTTGGCAGGACGCCGGTGTGGACGAAAGCCCCTTCGTGCTGGTGTTCAACTCCATTGGTCTGCCTTTCGCCGGCGACGTGATGAACTTCGTTGTGCTCACCGCGATTCTTTCGGCTGCGAACTCCGGGTTGTACGCCTCCACACGCATGCTGTGGTCCTTGGCGAACGAAGACATGATCCCACACAACATCGCCAAAACCAATAGCAGGGAGTGCCGATGACCGCGCTTCGCCTGAGCATGATCGGCGGTCTGCTGGCATTGCTGTCCAGCGTCGTGGCCGCTTCCACGGTTTATCTGGTATTGGTGTCCGTGTCCGGTTTGGCCGTCGTGATCGTGTGCTTCCAGCAATTCGGGCCATCCGACAGGTTACGGACAAGCCGATCATCGTGTATCCGAACAACGGTGACATCTACGATTCGAAAACCAAAACCTGGTCGCCTAATCCCACCGGTTCCGAACCGGCCTTCGCCCATCTGGTACCGCAATGGATCGACGCGGGAGCCCGACTCATTGGAGGATGCTGCCGAACGACTCCAGACGATATCCGAACCATAGCGCATGCCGCTTCGGCGAACGTCTGACGAGCAGCAGAGATAGCTAACCGGACCTTAACCGGACCTATATACTGGCAGGTGTGATGAATTCTCAAGGATATGCGGTAGTCGACTTCGAAACCACGGGTTTAAGTCCCGCAAAAGGCGACCGGGCCATCGAAATCGGCCTGGTGCATGTGGCTCCGGACGGTACGCTCGAAGACGAGCATGAGACGCTGATTCATGTCGATCGCAGTGTCGGCGCCTCATGGGTGCATCACATTACCGCACGCGAACTGCTGCATGCTCCCGATTTCGAAGGTATCGCGCATGAGCTGCGCGACCTGCTCGCCGGACGCGTGTTCGTGGCACACAACGTGTCGTTCGATTCACGGTTCCTACTTGCGGAATACTCGCGTATGGGAGCTTCCATTCCGGTCGATCAAAGCACCATGCTGTGCACGATGAAACTGTCGCGTTCCCTGATCGGACGGGGCAAGCTCGCCGACTGCTGCGAGTATTTCGGCATTGCCAACGAGGATGCGCATAGCGCGTTAAGCGACGCTCACGCCACCGCCATACTGCTCGGACGACTGTTGGAAGCCGACCCGAAATGGCCCGGCTTCCAACGTCGGCTGGACGCGGCCGGTGCCGCTGCGGAACAATGGCCCACATTCGCAACCCTGCCGAAGAAGGGATGGCTGCCGCGCGGCACGCATCTTGCGTAGTGACGACGGGCACTGAAACGCTGATTGGCGGCTATGAGAACAGGAATTTGATTTCGGCGAAGAACTCACGGACCATATTGTTGACCAGCATGTCCTTCGGGGAACTTGCCGCGATGCCCTGCGCCTGCTTCAGACCATTGGCATGTGCGATCTGCAAGGCACGGAACATGTGGAAATCATTGGTGACGATACCGACCGAAGCGTTCTCCTGCCGCATGAGCTTCTTGCTGTTGACGATGTTCTCCATAGTGGATTCCGACTTGGACTCCTGGATGATGCGGTTTTCCGCAATCCCATGTTTCTGCAGATAGTCGGCCATGCCCTGCGCTTCGGCGAACGGCTCGTTATGGCCCTGACCGCCGGAAACGATGCAGATGGTATCCGGATTCTCCTCCAGATAATCGATGGTTCTGTCCAGCCGATAGCGCAACGCTTTGCTGGGGCCTGACTCGCGCACCTGCGCGCCAAGCACAATCACATAATCAAGATCCGGCTCGCCCTGAGCGTTCATATTGCCGATGATGCAACCCTCTATTGTGCAAAACGCGACAATGCCGATGGCCACCACAGCGATGATGGCGCCCCTGATGATCCGGGGAAGCGCCGCCCACCAGTGACATGCGATGCCAATCGCCAGCAATGCGAAAACAACGGCGAGAACCAGCCAGACCTTCCAAAATCCCGTGCCCGAATGCGTCCTCAACACGGCGAACGCGTAGGCCGCCGACAGCAACGCCAGCGTAACACACACCACAATCGCCAGCCGTCGCAGCATCATCTTCATCGCAAGCCTCGTGTCGTCATCGTCCTACATCACTTCATACCGTGTATCAGCGTAATGAAATCGTTCCCGCAGAGTGCCGTACCGTGCCCGAATGCGAACGATTCTTTCGCATTTGCCCTGAGCGCATCTTCGATAGGGGCGAGGTATAGGATGGTTGCATGACTTGTGAAACACCTACCATCCGTCCGTTGCGTCGCACCGATTTTCCCGCTTTGGAAGAGCTGATACGGCTCGCATGGTACGACGATGGCAACGATTCACACAACACGCATGACGAGGTCGGACAGACGTCAGGCCCAGACAAGCGTCGCGCCGAACTACGCAAGGCGATTCGTCTGCGCAACATGCATCGGCTTGCCGCAATCGACATGCAGGATTGCCTGGCCCGCACCACCAAAGCATACGTGGCCGAACTTAATGGGCAGGTGCTCGGCGTGATTCTCGGATCGCTGCGTTCGGATATCACCGGTCGGCAGCGGACACGCCATATGCTGCGCCGACATTGTCTCACGTTGCCGTTGCTGGCAAGCCACGAGGGACGTCACGGTCTGCTTGCGCAGCTGGCCATTCTGCAGGCCGACGAGGCGTTGAAACATGACGCGGGCAAGGAGTACGAGGCCGAAGTGGTGCTGTTCGTCGTTTCCCCGGCCGCACGAGGCATGGGAGTGGGGCGCAGACTGTTCAACCATATGCTTGGCGTATTCCATGACGCCGGCCTGCGCGAATACTTCCTGTTCACCGACAGCACATGCGATGTCGGCTTCTACGACCATCGCGGACTAATCCGCAAAGCCGAACGTGATGACCGGAACGATGGTTCCTCGCGGCCGAATCCGACAGACAGCTCGTCCAGCGGGTTGACGGTCGGCACGACAAGCCTGTTGGCGGATGACGAGCCCATGTCTTACTTCCTGTACGAAGGACGTTGCTGAAGTCATTCCCCACTGAAACAGTGCTTGCTCAAGCAAGAAGCCACGCATTTTGGACTGGATGCGCGGCTTCTTGGCTTTCCCACATGGCATCATGCATGCCAGCGAGCGGCGAATTTCCTATGCGTTGAGGAGCGAAAACGGCCGGAACTCGGAGCATGGAACATTTTCGGCAACAATAGGCCGTATAATGGCGCGCGTCGTTCCTGCCCGGGCCGCGCAGGTCGAGGAACGGCCCACGGCGACCGCCGCGATCTCCAACTCACGGTGCGCGGCGTCAACCAAGGCAAGGATTCATCATGGCAGAGCCATCCTCTGAAACGATTACCCAAAAACCACGCATCCCGATGCTGAAGCATGCTCCGCAAACAACGGAGGAAACACGCAGATCCCTGAAATGGCGTGTCGTCGACATCGCCGTCGGAGCGGCTGTCGGCGTAATGTCCGGCGTGATGTTCTGGGTGTTCGATGGCATGTCCTATGGCTTGTTTCCTTTACTGACCCTGATACTTCCAGGCTCCGCGGCACTGCTGCACGCATTGTT
>OBDM01000830.1_pt1 | contig 10457 bp, 2 predicted proteins | sample 1518281 | NCBI WGS metagenome assembly OBDM01 (sample SAMN01760942, study PRJEB22395) | human gut metagenome | reverse complement strand
TAAAAATACTGTTACTACCATAAATGTAATATTCATTAAATCACCTACTTAATTTTATTTTAGCTTTTCGTAAACATAATTAGGAATACATTCATCTTTATTTTCATTAAGTATATTTCTTAGATGTTCGTAGTAGCTATAAAATTTTCCCTTCAATAAAGTTTCCATTGATACTTGTACGCAATTATAATAATAAGGATCATACTCTCTATTTATATCAACATTAGTTGTATGTAAATCATTAAGCCATTCATTGCCAGTCCTATAATCACGCGCTCTTTCACAAACATCAAAAATTACTATGCGTTTACCGTTTTCGTAGCAAGTAAATTTTAGATTATTGGCATTTGACCAAGAATACATTTTCATTACCTTTTCATAAGCATATTTAAACGATTTGGCAAAATTACCACCTATATACAACCAATCTGTTACTTTTTCATCGTTACATTTAGTATAATAAGATTTTTCAATTGAATTTGTTGCATAAACATAGTAATTATGATGTTGACGTGGGTCAAAGCCGCATAGATAAGACGATAACTCCATATAACTTCCAAAATCATCTTTTCCACAAGGTCTAAGTATTACGTGTTTTGGTCCCCAATAAAAGTACCACCAATTATTCGCCGAATCTTGCAACAACAAAGAGGTATGTCCAAATTTGACAGAAAAATGCGAACCAAGAGAATTTAAATCAAGGTCGAAGTAATCACATAATTCCAATCTTATTGTTCCTGGTAAAAATGCTGTATCAAATAATCTAACCGCATTACCAAATTGTACCATATAAGCGTCTGTACCCTCAGGGTCAATCTGATTTACCCAGTTATTGTTGCAGTATGCAAACATATTTGTTCCAAAGATATTTGATTGAGTGTCACAATACATATCTGCATTTAAAAATCTGCCTGTAACCGGGTCATAGTAACGGCTCTTGAGATAATACAAACCGGTTTCACTGTCATACACATATCCTCGATAACGGAACGGATTTATATTTGCGAGATCACAGTCCGAGGTATCTGTTTGTGATATGATTTTACCGAATACATCATATGTATAAGTTACAACAGTTTTACCTGAACTATCTACAATTTTCTCTATATCACCTTGCAAATTTTTTACATAATAATACTTATTACCATAACGGGACATTGCTATAACATTTCCATTTGAGTCATAATGGAAGAAAAGAACAATACCTGAGGCGTCCATTCCTGTAAGGTTTTTGTTATTATCGTAATAATAATTGATTCGTTCATCATTATACTTCTTCTGTGTTCTCAATCCCTCGCTGTCATACTGCATAGTAATAGTATTACTTCCTGTGCTGACAGTTTTCAAGTTTCTTCCCTTTTCCCAAGCAAATGACATTCCGTCACGATAAGAAAGAGGATTACCTGATTCGTCATAAGTAATGTTCGTTCCGTTATATTCAGTTAGCTTATCTTTCCAATTCGTATCAGAGTAAGTATATGTTTTTACTGAAATCAAATCAGACGGAATCCAACCGTTTTGTTTTAATTTGTAAATATTAATCTTTGTAATATTACCTGAATTATCATAATTAAATCGTGCGAAAATGCCTGTTGTACTGTCTGCATAATTAGTAATCTGATTTAATCCGTCATAACCGTACTGAGCAATTTTTGTACCATTTCGTTTTACTTCGGTGATGTTTCCATTTCCATCGTACGAGTATTCATAATTAACTAAGCTATTATTTTTATATTTTTGAGTAATCTTACTTACAAGAGATGTTGTTGAATTTGCAGAATTTCCGCTTGTGTACTCATAGTTTGTAATGAATACGGCATTTTTTTGTGTATCTTCTGTTTCCACAGAGGTAACTCTCTTAAATTCATCAGATTTTCTGCTAACAGATACTCCATCGCTTTCTACAAAGGGAACTCCGTTATCAACACCACTCGTAATTGTTCTTTCAAAACCGGCAATATTAGTTTTCTCGACTTTTTCGCCATTTTCATTAACCCCGAGAAAGTATAGAACAATATCATCTTCCGTCTGGCAATAATTACCTGACACAGCACCTGTAAAATCATAGTAGTACATTGTTGTGCGTTTTGCCGAATAGTCAACAACCTTTGCTACTTTACCTTTCTTGTTATAAATGAACTCTGCTATTACGCCGTTTTCACCTTTTAATTGAGTAATTCTATTAAAGTTATCATAACAATATTCAACATAATCGCCGTTAGCAAAATCAGTTTTTTGTAGCTCACCATTATTTTTTAAATAAGTGTTAGTAGTAAGAGCTGCATTTCCAACATTTGTTGATAACAAATTTCCATAATCATCATAACTAAAATCATAGTTGAATCCGTTATGAGTAATAGTAACAATACTTCCTTTTTCGTCATACGAATATTCATTTCTGACTTCTTCACTACTTACACTTGCCATACTGTTGTCTTTATTATAAGTGTAACTTGTTTGATTTTCTTCGCCATCTTCAGCAGAAGTTACATTACCATTAACATCATATGAATAATAAACTGTGTTTCCGGCCTGATTAGTTTTAGCTGTAGCATAGTTACCGCTTGTATCATATGTCATATTATTTTGAATATATGTATTATTGTAATTAGGCGATTCCGACAAAGCTTCACAGTAAAAATATCCATCATATTCAATGTCAGAATTTCCTGTATTTCCTTTTTCGGTAGAACTATCTTCAACAGTATCACCTTCAAATTTAACCGGATAACTGATTATGTTGAGCATTGAATTGCTAATTTTCATAGTATTGCTATTATTGTTATAAACAAATGCAAAAGAAACATAATCGATAACTTTATCCATTAAATTTGGAGCAACCGCCATATTGACAGTTTGCTTTTGTGTTGTATATGCATTAAACTCTTGATAATGAGTTTCAGGAATTGAATTTCCATCATAGAAAATATTAAGAACAATGCCAAAAGTTCTTGTATCATTAGTAAGAGGAACAGATTTAGCTTGTGCCTCACCAACAAGATTGAAAGAAACATATGCTCTATCTACATTTATATTTTGGTAAATGTAAGAATTATTGTCATTACTTTCAGTTTCTCCTTCGCCGGAAGTCGCAATAGGCTGTGTGGTTTCTGTTTGACTTGTATTTGTTTCTTCAGTTGGCTCATCGAAATAATACTTCTTAACCTTTTTGTCAACAGTACCGTGAAACTCACTTATCACATTACCATAATCATCATATTCATAAATATAAGAATTAGGCACAGCAACATCAACTATTTTTACTGATGTTGATTCTTCAATTTCTTTATTTTCACTTTGCATAGTTTCAGATACCGATGTAGGTTCAACAAATACGCCCTCTTTGCCGCCTAACGACACAACCCCTTCTTTAGTAGAAATTGATTTTTTATCATTTGTAAACCAATAATCATTGCTTTCAAAATTGCTGTTTTGCAAAGCATTAAAATCATTAGCACAATTGCCTTCCTCAAGCTGCAAGCAGTCAAACCAAGCTGTACCGGTTGCATTTTTAACACTACACTTTATACGCATTGTTCTTGTGCTTTCAGGAACAGTTACAGTAACACTTATGCGTTGCCAATCTTCTGTTTCTGATATACCTATGCTTGTTTTGGAGTCAAGCAAATTTGCAAAAAAATCATAAAACTCAACCTCAAGCAAAGCTCCAAATGCTTCATCTAATGTTTTCCATTTAACATTCTTTGTTTTAACATAAGCGGAAAGAGTTAATTCTTTGCCTATATAATTTTCATCTGTTATACTTATATCGTGAAAAGCAGAAGTATAGAAAGAGGCGTTGTTTTCGCTAACAGGATTACTTATTTTAATTGAATTTGAACCGAAATATTGAAAAGTACCATCTTCTTTACTCGGTTTTGAAGAATCAATTTCACAAATACCGTCTTTGCTTTGTACTCCGTTAATCTTACCATTAGATTTAGTATAATATTTATTTGTACCTATTGTACTAAATTCATATGATTCCGCCAAGATATTCTTAGTAAAAGAATCAGCTCCACTTGTGTTCTGCAATCCTGACGAATGATTGCTTTCAAGATATCCGTTTGCATTTAATACCGACATCAAAACGCCTTTATTGTCAAAGGTATATGTCGTCTTTAATCCGTTGCGATCTTCAAAAACAGTTGTGTTGTCATTGCTGTAAGTAATATTAAGATAATTACCTTCAGAATTATTTTTTCCGTATTCGGTTATTTTTGTTACTTGTCCTTTTTCATTGTATATAAAGCAGTGTTTACTTATAACAGCAGTATTTTCTAATGTGCGATTTTGAAGTTGTTCCTTTGTAATCTTATTATTTTTATCGTAGTAAAAAGCAGATGTCTTTTTATCAGGAAACACAAATGCACTTATTGTATCAATTTCAGATGAATTATAATAAATTGATATTTTCTCATTATCAGGTAAAGTAACTTGATTAATTCGTTTAGAACCGTCCGGTTTCCCTGTATAACCAAGTTGAATAATCCTTCCCGAACCGTCAGTAATTGATGATAAATAACCATTTGTGTAAGAATAAGTAACTGTATTACCGTTTTTATCCGTTTCACTTAGTATTTTACCGCCATTTGCAACTGTATCAAATGTTTGTGTTGTATTACCGTTTTCAACTATAATGCAGTCCTCTTTGACAGAGAGCGTAATACCTAATCCATCTTCATCAAGCCATTTTTCTTCACTACTACTCTTTTTCAAATAATGACTTGTTCCTTCAGTATCTATGTATATATAGTTGTATCCGGCATTTGAAAGATTTTTATTAGTTTCCTTTATACACTGTTCAAAAGAAAAATACCAACCGCAACCACTAATATCATTGTTTTTTATGCTGTTATATGTTGCCGATATAGTGACCGGCATTCTTGCACCTGTTCCTTCATATAATTTTTGAGAAACAACAAGATTTCCAAGATAATCGGATACCTTTGCTTGAGCATTATATCCGGCTGAAACAGTATGATATGAAAGATTACTTTCTGTGCCTGAATAATCCTTGTAAATTATTGTCATAGAAGGTGTGGCAGATGTTCTTGTAGATTCTTTTAGATTTACAATTCTTGATTCTGCTGTATCAAGTCCTTCAATTACAAAACCGTCAACTTTATCTCCGTTATCGTACCATTCTTTAGTAAGCTTTGTGAGATCAAAAGTAAATTTACTGTTATCGTTATATGACAAAGAGTCATAATCTAAAATATCAGATTCATATGAAACTACGCCATTTTCAATTCCGTTAAGTTTATGTGCATTGATTATTATTGGGCTATCTGTTTCATTTGCAAATAAAGAACTACCGTTTTTTATCTCAAAATTATATTTTGCACTTATTATTTTTTCTCCTTCATCAAGTTCGGGTAATTTTAATAAATTTGCAACAATATAATGATCATTTGAAATATAATACGGACCGTGGTTAAGTGTGCTGTTACCGTAAACCTCGTTTAAATATAATTCACTTGAAAATTTATTTGTGAGTTCCGGATCAATTGTAATTGGATAACTCCTGTTTGATGAATGAACATAATCATAATCAGCAGTAAGCTTAATATTCAGATTTACGCCATTTTGATTTAATATTTCAAGCTTTAACTGAGAACTTGCTTCTCCTTTTTCATCAACCATATAGGGTGCATTAATCATATACACCGGTGTATTATCTTTATTATATAATGTGATTGTATAATCGTCAGTTTGTTTTGCAGTAAGCTTTTTTGTTTTATAAGAAATATAAAATTCATTTTGAACATCAGAATTTTTTAAGATAATATTTTCTTTGACACCTGTTGTAGTTACAAAATATTGCAAATCAACATTTTTATAAACATTTTCGTATGTAACTTTAGATGCAATATTTTCAACTGAAGTAAATTTATCATTTTCATTTAAATCAACATCATTATTATCAATTATGATATTACTTTTATTGGTGTTTTCATATCCCCAAGAAATAGAATATTCGTCATCAGAAATATTTATCATATTCTGTGGCTTTGCCTTTTTCGACAATTTGATATTAAGATTACTGCTTTTATTAGTGTAATCAGTATCATAGTCAGCTGAATACAATGCAGTTTCCGCAACAAGTGTATTGTTATATTCTGTCCATTCATTATTATCGTTTTTATAATGAATAGGTTCAGTATATTCAGCTAACATTTTTGACCCATCATCAAGTAAAAATTGTTTTGTATTTTCAGTACGCTCTTCTTCTAATTCCATTACAATATTTGCAACTTTTTCTCCGTTACCCTGAATATCATCAAACGAAGAATATTTGATATTTTTATCAGATAAATTTGTTGCAAATGCTTGTGACGGCAACATAAAAGCTGTAATTGATGAAAGAAATATCGAAACTATCCTTTTTGTTATTATTGCTTTTTTCATTTAAATTCCTCCTCATTATTTTAAATATTATATGGGTTTTAAAAATGTGACTGTTTTTAACCTTAGCTTAATTCTACCATACAAAAGATAAATAAGCAACAACAATTAATCGATTTGCATAAATTCATCTTATTACACTATGTATTATTGTTTTAATTGTGCAATATTTTAGGCTGCTACAAATTTTGTAACAGCTTTTTAAAATCTTATTTTATCTTTCACAATTTCATTTATCTTTTTACTGTTTTCTTATCTTGAAACTGCAAAAACAGATGATCATAGCTTACATCTAATTTTTTCACAAGCCTTTTTATATTATCAATGCTATGCAAACTCTTTTAAATTTCATATTAATCCGTCCTTTCATTTATATATACCAAATAGTTATTAGTTTACTGTAATCTCGGCTTTGTAGGTTTTACCATCTATTTCTGCTCTGCACTTCGCTTGAAAATGTACGGAGAGTAAAATAAGAATACAAACAGACAAGAAATAACTACCACGAGGAACTTGCGGCGTGAGCCGAATTTTTTGTCCGATTCAAATAAAAAATAAATTTATTTACTAAGCTTGTTTCTTGCGTATATAATAAAGCGTTTCTTTGTTATAATAACTAAAAATACTGCGGTTAATTTGTTAAAATAAAACATATATTTTTGTGGAGTATTTTGGTATAATTAAATGGAAATCAAATAATTGGAAAGGACGGATTTCGTTTATGAGTAAACTTAAAAAGCTGACAAGCATTGTGCTTGCGGCAACTATCGTTTCTTCTGCATCTGCAATGGCATTGACCGCATCTGCAGTTGAAAATGATAATGCGGTTTCCGCAGCGGACAATAATCTGCAAAGAAATGTTCAGGACGGCGTAATTTTACACGCTTTTAACTGGTCATACAAAACAATTAAGGAAAACCTGCCAGCAATTGCAGCAGCCGGTTATTCTACAGTTCAGACTTCACCTGTTCAGCAGCCGAAAGACTACTCAACATCAAGAGATGTTACAGGTCAGTGGTGGAAACTTTATCAGCCTGTAAGCCTTTCTGTAGCTAAAAACGCATGGTTCGGTACAAAAGACGAACTTAAAGACCTTTGTACAGAGGCTGAAAAGTACGGTGTAAAAATTATTTGCGACATTGTTTCTAACCATATGGGCAATGAAAGCGAAGATACACCTAATGTTGTAAGCTCACAGGTTAAAACATATGATCCTGAAATTTACGACAATGCAAGTGATTACTTCCGTAACAACGATATTGTTGCATCAGACAGCAGTGTAAAAAATGTAGTTCAGGGACATGTTACTTCCTGCCCTGACCTCAAAACAAACAGCAAAGTTGTTCAGGATAAGGTTATCTCACTCCTTAAGGAATGTATCGACTGCGGTGTTGACGGTTTCCGTTTTGATGCGGCAAAACACATTGAAACTCCCGATGACGGTGACTATGCTTCTGATTATTGGAAGAACATTACAGAGTCTGCAGGCTCATATTACAAAGCAAAAACAGGCGACAATCTTTATATTTACGGTGAGATTCTTAACAACTGCGGTTCCGGCAGAAGTTACAGTTCTTACACAAAGTACATTAATGTAACAGATAACAAAACAGGTGACTCTGTACTCGCAAATGTGGTAAAAGGCAAGGCATCAAATGCCGCAAACTCAAGCTACAAGTCAGGCGTTGCCGCATCCGATGTAGTTCTTTGGGCAGAGTCGCACGATACATACGAGGGCGAGTCGGGTGCAGGCGGTATCAGCAATACCGCTAAAGTATCTGACGAAAACATCACTAAAGCATGGGCTATCATAGCCGCAAGAAAAGACGCTACTTCTCTTTACTTTGCCCGTCCGGGTGCAGCGTTAATGGGTGAGGCAGCAGGCGATATAACTTATAAGAGCACAGCTGTTTCTGAAATTAATAAGTTCCATAACCTCTTTGTTGGTCAGAGTGAAAAACTCGGTGCCGTTGACAATGTAGCTTATGTTGCAAGAGGCACAAGCGGTGTAGTTCTTGCTAACTGCGACGGCAACGAAAAGTCTGTAAGTATTTCAGGCACAGGCCTTGCAAACGGTACTTATACAGATACAGTTTCAGGCGCTAAATTCACTGTTGCTAACGGTGTTCTTACAGGTAATATCGGTTCAACAGGTGTAGCTGTTGTTTACAACGGCACAACAACTCCGAGAAATACTTGTTCTGTAGAGAGCGGCGATTTCAAGGGTGACACACTTACACTCAACCTTGGTCTTGACAACGCAGCATCAGGTACATACTGCATTGACAATTCTAAGCCTGTAACTTACACAGGTGACATTGCAATCAGAGTAGGTTCAGACTACGCTTACGGCGAAACAATCAACCTTACTCTTACAGCAACAGACGGCAAAAATACAACAACCACTACTTACAAATATACCAAGCAGAAATCTGCAAGTTCAGGTGTGTATGTATTCTTTGCTTCTGAAAAAAGAGAAACAAGCTCAAAATGGAAAGCTCCTTACTATGTTTACATCTACGACGAAGAATCTTCAAAGGAAGAAACTTATAAGGCATCAAACTGGCCGGGTACAAAGATGAACTATGATAAGGCAACAGGTTATTACTATGCAGAAATTCCTACAACCTGTATTGCAACAGATGCAGATGAAAACGAGTCTGAGTCAAATTTTGACCTTGCGCACTCTCCAAACACAAGAGTTATCTTCTGCGACAGCTCAAATGTAAACTCTGCTCCTCGTCAGTATCCGTCGGAAAAAGGCCTTAAATTAAAAGGAACTTCTAAAATTTTCGGTCTTACAAAGACAACTTCATGGGAAGAAACAACACTTGTACCTACAGTTGAATCACAGCCTGCAACCGAAGTTACAAGAGGCGACAAAACATATAAATACGGCGATGTAAACACAGACGGAAAATTTAATGTTCAGGATGTAACCTCACTCCAGTTTATTGTTGCAGAGTCCGTAAAGCCTTCACAGCTTATATATGCATTGAGCGATGTTACAGCTGACGGTGTTGTAGATATCAGAGATGTAACAATGATCCAGAGATATATTTCCGGTATTAGAGAGGACACAGGCAAAACAGGCGAAGTTTATAAGGCTGAACAACCTACACAGCCTACACAGCCTGCAAAACCTACAGAGGCAACCAAGCCTTCTACACAGCCGACAACTGCTCCTACACCTTCTACTTACACACTTTACTTAAAGACACAGCTTCCTTGGATGACATCAATGGGTACAAATCTCTATGCTTTTGATAACAATACAAAGAAGTCTTATCTGCTTGAGCAGGATACCGACGATTATCCGAATGTATTTAAGGCAGAGGTAGCAAACACACTTACAAGTGTTACTTTCTACAGAGCATTAGATATGGTTGACGAAATGACAAAGGCGTCAAGTTCAGGCCCTGTATACAACGCTTGGACAGCAACTGTAAGCAGCACAAACAATTGCTACAACCTTGAAAGCGTTGATGAAGCAACAGACAAAGCAACTGCAACAGTCGGTCCGTATGTAAAAGAAGAGGCTCCCGAATGGACACTTGATGTAGTATATTTTGATAATTCAAAAACAAAGTGGGGAGAAGTTTATATTTACGGTTGGGGCAACGGTCTTTCCGAAGAGGCATATAAAATGACTCAAATTGAGGGCACAGACATCTGGAAATACGAACTTCCCGAACCTATTTATCCGGGTACAGAAAGTTTCCTTTTTAAGAATACAGAAAGCACTTGGGTTAAAAAGACTAAGAATGTAAAGGTTGTAGAAGGTAAAAATCTTTATGACGGAAAAGCACAGGCTTGGTCAGGCACTTACGAAGAGTGATTTTAAAGTTTACATTCTAATTTTGCGGGCATACCAAAAGTATGCTCGCATTTTTTATGTAAAAATTTTGGTTTTTTATCAAAAATTGCGGTAAATTATGGTTTAGCGGAGTGTCGGTCGAGCATTGAAATTTAGATAACGCTAAATTATCCTCCCAAAAACAAAAAAGTTTACTCAATTTTTTCAAAAATTGCGGGTTTGGGCAGCGCCC
>OBDM01000814.1_pt1 | contig 10614 bp, 10 predicted proteins | sample 1518281 | NCBI WGS metagenome assembly OBDM01 (sample SAMN01760942, study PRJEB22395) | human gut metagenome | reverse complement strand
GAAGGAAAGGCTCTTAGAGGAAGCAAAGCTTGAGGCTGATAGCATATTGGACAAAGCAAAGGCAGAGGCCTCAAGACTTTTAGATGAGGCCGTTATTGTCCAACGTCAGGTAGCAGAAGCGGGTCATCAGCATGCTGATGAAAAAAAGACTTAATGCAAACGAAATGATAGCCGGGATGAAGCCCCTGCCACTGATGGAATAATATCCCAATATAAGGAATATCAGGAATAAGACAAAGAACCAGAACATATAGAGTGACGGACGCTGGTATGTTTCTGTGGGAACCTCTGCGACTGTCCGTTCCCTCGGTGCGTAGTTGTCGAAGGGGATTTCTTGGGAGACCAGGTAGCGGATGACCGAGGAAGGGTGACGGAAAGGAGGCAGATAGATTACTTTTTCTTTTCCTTCCTTTAGATGTAAAGTCAGTATGCCCGGACCATATTTGTCTTTCGCAGCCAAGTTGCTTTTGCGGGGAACCTGGTGGTAACGCTTCATGAAACTGAAACTCTTGATTTGGTGCAGTCCGATGTGCTGGCTTTGCAGCAGTTGTTCGGCTCTTTTCTGTTCTTTACTGGTCACTTCCATAGTTCTTATTTTTTAAGTTCGGGATAACTGATGCGGGTATGGTATATAGTCTTCAGCTTCTCCTTGAATACGTTCTTCACGGTGGCAATATCCTTGAAGGTGATGGGGCATTCCTTGAAATAGCCTTCTGCCACTTGCGAATCGATAATCTTGTCTACCAGGTTGCTGATGCTCTCTTCCGTATATTCGGGCAGACTGCGTGAAGCGGCTTCCACCGAATCGGCCATCATCAGGATAGCCTGCTCTTTGGTGAACGGGTTGGGACCGGGGTAGGTGAATGCCTCCTCGTTAGGGTCTTCACCGGGGTGCTCGTTTTTCCAGGAGATATAGAAATACTTCGTTTTCCCACGGCCATGGTGAGTGGTGATGAAATCCTTGATTACTTTGGGGAGATTGTTCTTCTCGGCCAGCTTCAGCCCGTCCGTCACATGGCTGATGACGACTTGGGCACTTTGCTCATAGCCCAGATTCTTGTGCGGATTGACTCCACCCGACTGGTTCTCGGTGAAGAACACCGGATTCTCCATCTTGCCGATGTCATGATACAGCGCTCCGGTACGTACCAGCTGGCTTTTGGCTCCGATACGGTTGGCCGCTTCCGCCGCAAGGTTGGCAACCTGCATGGAATGCTGGAAGGTGCCGGGAACTGTCTCGGACATGCGGCGCAGCAGGCTGTTGTTGATGTTGGACAATTCGACCAGGGTGACATTGGAGGTAAAGCCAAACGTCTTTTCCACCAGGAAGAGCAGGGGATAGGTGAACAGCAGCAACACTCCGTTAATGACGAAATAAGTGTACATGCTTCCGTTGATTTTTGTCAAGTCGTTTTCTGTAATCAGCTCGAAAGCAAAGTAGACGGCAGCGTAGGTCAATATGACGAGGAAGGCTGTCCGGAACAGTTGCGACCGTTGTGAAAGTTCCCTCAGACTGAAGATGGCAACCAGTCCCGCCGAGAGTTGCAGAAGAATGAATTCATGCGGATAGCGCAGGCAGATGGAGCATATCAGTATGGTGGTGACTTGTGCGATGAAGGCCGTGCGTGAGTCGAGGAACACCCGGATGATGACCGGCAGCATGGCATACGGGATGATATAGACATTGAATATGTTGTTGGCAACCATGATGGCCGTCACCACGCAATAGAACATGATGAGGGCGAAGAGCAGGGAGAGGCTGCCCTTGCGCTTGTAGTAATCTTTACGGAACAAGTCGAGGTAGAGCATGAAACACAGCATGAAGATACTGACAAACAATACCTGCCCCGCCAGCATCAACCGTTTTTGCCCGATGGACTCACTGCGTTTGATGGATTCTTTCCGTAGACTCTCAAGGATGTTGTATGTCTCCTGGCTGACAATCTCGCCGCGGTCGATGATTTTCTGTCCGCTCAGTACGATGCCGTTGGCCCATGAATAGTTGTCGAGCATCTCCTTCTTAGCGGTTTCGGTCCGCTGCTCGTCATAGGTCAGATTAGGGAACAGATATTCGTTCAGCGAGCATTGCCGTAGAATGTCCGGGCGGTAGTGGGCGGTATCGGCCGTGAGTATATAGTTATAGGCATCCTTCACCGAATATACCTTGTTGATGTCCTGCTGGTTGGCCAGTTTGTCGTTAATGACCATGATGGCGGTTGTGCTGTCCTTATGCAGTTGGTTCAGCTCTTCGGTAGAAACGATGCCGGCGCGATATACTTCAGAGAGTTTCCTTTCCAGAAAGCGGACGTAGTCGGTGGAGGGAAGCAGGCCGCGCAGGTGGGTCTGATAGTCTGCCTTCAACTTGGCGAGCACACTTTTCTCAATGCTTTTGTCCAGCTGGAAATACGGCTGGAAGGCGGCGAGGATACTGTCTTGCTCGCGTTTCACCACTTCATCGGCCTTATAGATGGGGAAGTCGAAGGTGGCCATGAGCTGTCCGTACTTCCAGGGCTTGTCAATGTCGAACTGGTAGTTGAATTTACCGTCACGTGGCAGAAAATAGACAATAATCCCCACAGTGCCGATGAATATCAGTGCTCTGTATAGCAAATCTCTGAGCGAGAACTCTTTTTTTGTATTGAAATAACTCATATCGGCTGAAATTTTTGCGAAAAGTACAAAAAAAAACATTAGTGTGGAAAAAAAGGTTTAATTTTGCCGTCTAAAATATTCATAAGTAAGGTAGATTATGACAGAAAGAAAGGTCAGAGTCCGTTTTGCCCCGAGTCCTACGGGGGCGTTGCACATCGGCGGTGTGCGTACAGCTTTATACAATTATCTCTTTGCGCGTCAGCATGGAGGAGATTTTATATTTCGTATTGAAGATACTGATTCCAACCGGTTTGTACCGGGTGCGGAAGAATATATCCTGGAGTCTTTCAAATGGTTGGGCATCCCGTTTGACGAGGGCGTGAGTTTCGGTGGAGACCATGGCCCGTACCGTCAGTCGGAACGTCGGGAAATATACAAGAAGTATGTTCAGATTCTGCTGGAGGCCGGAAAAGCCTACATCGCTTTCGATACTCCTGAGGAGCTGGAAGCAAAGCGTGCGGAGATTGCGAATTTCCAGTACGATGCTTCTACCCGCATGCAGATGCGCAATTCACTGACCCTTCCTAAAGAAGAGGTAGACGCGCTGATTGCTGCCGGTAAGCAGTACGTGGTGCGTTTCAAGATAGAGCCGAACGAAGATGTGCATGTGAACGACCTGATTCGTGGGGAAGTAGTGATAAACTCTTCCATTCTTGATGACAAGGTTCTTTATAAATCGGCAGATGAACTTCCTACTTACCATCTGGCCAATATTGTGGACGACCATTTGATGGAAGTGTCCCATGTGATACGCGGTGAGGAATGGTTGCCTTCCGCGCCGTTGCATGTATTGCTCTACCGTGCCTTTGGGTGGGAGGATACCATGCCTGCCTTTGCGCATTTGCCCTTGTTGCTGAAGCCCGAGGGTAACGGCAAATTGAGTAAGCGTGACGGCGACCGTCTGGGCTTCCCGGTTTTCCCGTTGGAGTGGCATGACCCCAAGTCGGGAGATGTTTCTTCAGGCTACCGGGAATCTGGTTATCTGCCCGAAGCGGTCATTAATTTCCTGGCTCTGTTGGGCTGGAATCCGGGCAATGACCAGGAACTGATGTCTATGGATGAATTGGTGAAATTGTTTGATTTGAGCCATTGCAGCAAGTCGGGTGCCAAATTCGACTATAAGAAAGGTATCTGGTTCAACCATGAGTACATCATGATGAAACCGGATGCGGAGATAGCTTGTCTTTTCAGACCGGTGCTGGAGTCCAACGGCATAGACGCCTCCAACTATAGCGACGAGTTCCTTACGAAAGTGGTTTCACTGGTGAAGGGACGCGTCAACTTCGTAAAGGAACTGTGGGACCAGACCCGTTTTTTCTTCGTAGCCCCCACGGAATATGCGGCAAAGGATGTGAAGAAGCGTTGGTCGGAAGATACTCCCCGCATCATGACCGAATTGATGGATGTGTTGCGCGGCATCGGGGATTTCTCCTCCAAGCCTTCCGAAGATATTGTGATTGGTTGGATTACTGAGCGTGGCTATCACATGGGAAATGTGATGAATGCCTTCCGCTTGTCAGTGGTGGGCGAGTGTAAAGGCCCGCACATGTTCGACATTGCCGAGCTGATTGGCAAGGAAGAGACGTTGGCCCGTATACAGCGTGCTGTTGATGCTTTAAAGTGAATAAATCTTCTTCATCCTTAATCCATATAGTATGCTATATGACTTGGCAATAGCCATCTACGATATTCTGGTGCATCTGGCTGCTCCATTTAGCCGTAAGCCCCGAAAAATGATGAAGGGACACTGGGTGGTCTATGAACTTCTCCGGCAGCAGTTGGAGAAGGACGTGCGCTATATATGGTTCCATGCCGCTTCTTTGGGGGAGTTCGAGCAGGGACGGCCGTTGATTGAGAAAATTCGTGCCAAATATCCGGATTACGGTATTCTGCTGACTTTCTTCTCGCCGTCGGGCTATGAGGTCCGCAAGAATTATAGGGGGGCAGACGTTGTCTGTTACTTGCCTTTCGACAAGTCCCGCAATGTGAAGAAGTTCCTGGATATCGTGAATCCCTGCATGGCATTCTTCATCAAGTACGAGTTCTGGAAGAACTATCTGGACGAACTGCACAAGCGCCGTATTCCGGTGTACAGCATTTCTTCCATTTTCCGCCGCGGACAAGTATTCTTCAAGTGGTATGGCGGTACGTACAGACATGTGCTGCGCGACTTCGACCATTTGTTTGTGCAGAATGAACGCTCCAAACGCTATCTGGCGAAGATAGGTATCAGCCGTGTCACGGTGGTGGGGGATACCCGTTTTGACCGTGTGCTGCAGATTCGTGAGGAGGCCAAACATCTGCCTTTGGTGGAGCTTTTCAAGAACAACACGATGACTTTCGTGGCAGGAAGCTCCTGGCAGCCGGACGAGGATTTGTTTATTGAATACTTTAACCAGCATCCAGAGGTGAAGTTGGTTATCGCTCCGCACGTTATCGACGAAAACCATCTGGTAGAGATTATCCGTAAACTGAAACGCCCCTACGTGCGCTATACCCGTGCCGACGAGAAGAATGTCCGTAAGGCCGACTGCCTGATTATCGACTGCTTCGGGTTGCTCTCTTCCATCTACCGCTATGGCGAGATTGCCTATATCGGAGGTGGTTTCGGGGTGGGAATCCACAATACCCTTGAGGCTGCAGTTTATGGCATTCCGGTGATTTTCGGACCGAAGTATCAGAAATTCCAGGAGGCCATCCAGTTGCTGGAGGCAAAAGGCGCTTTCTCGGTGAAGGATTATGAGGAACTGAAAACTTTGCTCGACCGTATGCTGACAGATGAAGTCTTTTTGCGCGAATCAGGCATGAATGCAAGCAATTATGTGACCGGCAACGCCGGTGCAACGGATAAGATAATGAGTATGATAAACTTTTAGAAAAGTAAAGAGTGATAAAAGCGATAGGGCGGTAAAGGTGATGGAATGGCATCCCTTTATCGCCCTGCCTTTTTGGGGCGCCTTGTCTCCCTTTATTTGTACCAGTCGGAATACATCAGATAGTTGTGTGCAATCTTCTGGTTCAGCTCCTTGGCCTGCTCCGGATCTACTTTCTTGATGAACTTGGCGGGGACTCCTCCCCAGATGCTTCCCGGCTCGATGACCGTATTGCTCAATACCAGGGAACCAGCGGCGACAATAGCCCCTTCGCCCACTACTGCGTGGTCAAGGATGGTGGAACCCATCCCTACCAAAGCATAGTCCTTGATAGTGGCTCCGTGGATGGTCACGTTGTGCCCCACGGATACGTGGTCTCCTATCTCTATGGTCGATTTCTCGTACAAGGTGTGGAGCACGCTTCCATCCTGGATGTTTACTCCGTTCCCTATGCGGATTGAGTTTACGTCACCCCGCAGCACGGTGCTGAACCAGATGCTGCAATCCCGTCCCGTCTTGACGTCGCCAATGACAACCGCATTGTCCGCCAAAAAACAATTCTCCCCGATTTCGGGAGTGAATCCTCTTACTGATTTTATTAATGCCATTTTTTTAGTGATTAGTGGTTAGGTTACTGCATGCTTCCTTCAGCCATTCCCGTTCTCCTTCGTTCAGGCTTGGCGAAAGTGCCTCGTATACATGCTGGTGATAGTTGTCCAGCCATGCCGTTTCCTCTGCCGTCAGCATCTCTTTGATGATACCTTTCTTGCAGATGGGGCAGAGGGTAATGGTTTCGAACTTCAGGTAATTTCCGAACATGCCTTCACCGTCCTTCACGGTCAGCACCAGGTTTTCCGTGCGTATTCCATGGCTTCCGGCTTTATAAACGCCCGGTTCGTTGGAAGTGACCATTCCCGGCCGTAGGGTTACCGGATTCTCATTCATGCGGATGCTTTGCGGACCTTCGTGCACATTGAGGAAATGGCCTACGCCGTGCCCGGTACCATGCAGGAAGTTCATGTGGTATTGCCATATCGGCATGCGGGCCAGTACATCCAGTTGCGCTCCTCGCGTACCTTCCGGGAAGACAGCCATGGCGAGGTCGATATGTCCTTTCAGTATCAGGGTGTAGTCCGTCTTCTCTTCTTCGGTCAGTTTCCCCAGTGCGATGGTGCGGGTGATGTCGGTAGTGCCGTCCAGGTATTGCGCACCCGAGTCCAGCAGCAGGAATCCCTCGGGTTTCAGTGGCACGTCCGTTGCCGGAGTGGCTTCGTAGTGTACGATGGCTCCATGTTCCTTGTACCCGGCAATGGTGTCGAAGCTTTCTCCCATGTAGAGTGGCTGTGCGGCACGGAATTCGTGCAGTTTCTTGTCTACGCTGATTTCTGTCTCGTTGCCTGCGGGAACGGCCTCCTCCAGCCATTTCAGGAACTTCACCAGTGCCACTCCGTCGCGTTGCATGGCTGCGTGGATGCCGGCTATTTCCCGGTCATTGCGGACCGCTTTCAGCAAGGCTATCGGTGAGCGCTCGTCAAGTACCCGGCAGGAAGGGGGGAGGGCGGAATAAACGGCATAATTCGTCTTTCCCATGTCGAGCATGATGCTGCCGTCCGGTATTCTTGTCACAAAGGATTCGGTGTCCCCATAAGCATGGATGGTGACGCCGGCTTCTTCCAGATAGGCTGAAAGCTCTTCCGTTACTTTCTCGGGCTGGATGAAAAAGTGTGTTTCTTGTTCGTTGATTATCAGGTAGCTTACTACTACGGGGTTGCAATGCACATCGTTGCCGCGTATATTGAGTGTCCATGCTATCTCGTCCAATGCCGACACCAATAATACGTCCGCTTCACTCTTTTTCATCTCCCGGCGGATAGCAGCCAGTTTGTCCGGACAGCTTTTCCCGGCGTATTTCATCTCGTGGATAAAGGCGGGTGCTTCGGGCATGGGAGGGCGGTCTGTCCATATCTCATTCATCGGGTCGGCAATGCTCTTTACGGTGATGTCGTTTTTTGCCAGATCCTCTTGCAGGGCTATGGCTTGTGTGGTGGAAAATACCTTTCCGTCTATACCTACAACTGAATTTGCTGTAAGGTTCTCCCGCAGGAAATCGAGGATGCTGGGCGTTTCGGGTAGCATTTCCTTGTATAAGTCGATGCCGCTGCCTTCCAGCTGCTGCTCGGCTTGGAGAAAATAGCGGGAATCTGTCCACAGTCCCGCCTTGTCGCTGGTGATCACCGCCGTGCCTGCCGAACCGGTGAAGCCTGATATCCATTCTCTTGATTTCCAGTACGGTGCTACGTACTCGCTTAGGTGCGGGTCGGTACTGGGGATAATGAAAGCGTCTATGCCTTCTCTTTTTAACAATGCCCGTAGAGCATCTATACGTTGATTGATTGTCTGAGCCATATTTTTATAAATGTAATTAAGTAGGCGTGTAAATGAGTTTATAATCTCTCCATTCTCTGCTTTCAAAGTTACACATTCTCTTTTAAAAATGTGCTATGCTTCACGGATTTTAGCGGATTGGCTCAATAAAAACATCTTTCCCTTTGCTCATTCGTTTGATAATTAGGAATCATGGGTAATTTTTTTGCAGAAAGTTTTGTGAATAAAGAAAGTATGTGTAATTTTGCCGCTCAATTTAATCGTGAGATTTTTAAACCATTAACATTTAATTAAAAGAAAATGATTGTAGTACCTGTAAAAGAAGGCGAAAACATTGAAAAAGCGCTGAAGAAATTCAAAAGAAAGTTTGAAAAAACTGGCACAGTTAAGGAATTGAGACGCAGACAACAATTTGATAAACCGTCTGTGACTAAAAGACTTAAGAAAGAACGTGCTGTTTACGTTCAACAACTTCAGCAAGTAGAAGATTAATAATTCGTAAATTCCTTTGAATTATTGAATTCTTTTTCATACATTCGTTGCATGATTTTAGATATGTAGCGATATGTTGTTGACAGATTCTTTTCTTGACTATCTTCTGCACGAGCGGAACTATTCCAAAGGTACGGTTGAGTACTATCGGGCAGATATTCTTGAACTGCAGAGGTTTGGAGAAGAAATGTTGGGAGACTTGACTCCATTGGATGTAGATGCGGAACTTGTTCGTGAATGGATTGCTTCCTTGATGGACAAAGGACTTGCTTCTAATACGATAAACCGAAAGCTGAGTTCTGTCCGGACATACTATAAATTCCTTTTGAGGAGAGGCAAGGTCGCGGTAGATCCGTTGCGGAAAGTGACGGGGCCCAAGAAGAAAAAACCGCTTCCGGTATTTCTGAGAGAGGGTGAGATGAATAGGTTACTGGATGATATGGACTTTGGTGAAGGTTTTGAAGGGTGTCGCGACCATATGATTATTGAAATGTTTTATGCTACCGGCATGCGACTTTCAGAATTGATAGGGTTGGATGATAAGGATGTCGATTTTTCGGCTTCTCTCGTTAAAGTGACGGGAAAACGGAATAAACAACGTCTTATACCTTTCGACGAGAAAAAAGCTGATGAAGCGCTGTACAAAAAACGTCTTGAAATATGTACAGAGTGCGACTGCCTTATTAACGGTATGTGCAGTAAATGCGGTTGTTTTGTGGAGATGAGGGCAGCTTTCGCTATCAACCGATGTCCGCACGAAGACAAGCTCTGGTAAGCGAAAGGAAAAATGTTATGGCTAATATGAAAAAACTCGAGCGTGATTACGGCGAAATTCTGTGGACCGGCAAAAAGTGCATAATGGGTATGCCTATCTCATTTACAAGATATATAATTACGTCAAGCGTATTATATACGAAGGTGGGATTTCTCAATATCAAGGAGGACGAGATCGAGCTTTACAAGATAGTCGACAAGACCATGAAGCTGTCACTGGGGCAGAGAATGGTCGGATGCGGTACTATCGTGGTAACGTCAAGGGACTGCGATACTCCGAACAAGGAACTTAAATCAGTCAAAAAGCCGAGAGAGGTAAAGAAGATTCTTGACGAGGCGGTAAAGCTGGAGCGTGACAAGTATATGGTAAGAGGCAGAGATATGGTCGGCGCAAACCTGCACGGTCACGGCGATATGGGCGAGGACAATCTGCACAGCGAAGATTTTGACGAAATGGCGGATATGTAATTGGACAAGATCAAGGAAATATTTAAAATGGCTCTGCACCCGTCGCAGTGGAAGGAGCTTTTTACAAGATACCGTGAGATAATAATGTATATTATCTTCGGGGCGCTTACAACGCTAGTGTCGATAGTGACATACTTTATAATCCGCTGTATATTCCCGAGCGAAGAAAGCGTACCTACGTTTTTAAAATGGACGTACAGGCTCAATTTCAGCGGAGGGGATTCTTCAACGGTATTGCCCAACATCATATCGTGGATAGTGTCGGTGACATTTGCGTATATCACGAACAGGATATGGGTATTTCAAAGCAAGGTAAAGGGCTTTGCAAAAAACGCCCTTCAGGCTCTGTCGTTCTATGCGGCAAGGCTGTTCACGCTGTTTGTTGACCTTATAATAATGTTCCTGCTTGTAAATCTTCCGGGCATCGAGAACGGGCTTTATGAGTTCTGTGCGAAGGTGTTCTCGAACATTGTTGTGCTGGTGCTGAATTATGTTTTCAGCAAGGTGTTTGTGTTCAGAAAAGAGAAGAAAAAAAATTAACGGCGGGAAACGAAACAAAGCCGATATATCAGAAATAAACCGTATGCACTTTATCGGGGCATACGGTTTTTGCTTGTTGAAAAAGTTTTTTGTCTGATGTGGCTATGCTATATTGTTCAGTTCTGACTATGATAATAAGCTAACGATAGTTCTTTTTGTCGGATAGCACTTCTCGGGTTCGCTATTCGAATAAATGCACCTGTCAATATGAAAGAGGGAGACAACCAAAGGGATCAGGGAGAGGGACTGCCGCCCCTATCCCTGTCCCTTAGGTTTTCTCCCTCTTGGCTCCCTCTTTCCTTACCCATACCCTTACCCCGCTGGGGTGTTAGTGAAACTCAAATAACCACCTGAACATTGTACATCCTGTCAAATCAGGGACGCTTAACGCTACACGTCCGCATATTAGTACATATATCTCAGGTTAGTG
>OBDM01000813.1_pt1 | contig 10621 bp, 13 predicted proteins | sample 1518281 | NCBI WGS metagenome assembly OBDM01 (sample SAMN01760942, study PRJEB22395) | human gut metagenome | reverse complement strand
AAAGGAAGAAAATATATTATCTGGATTCATATTTGCGTTGAAACCAGAGTATTTGTCACCTAATGGTACAGCGCTATTTCTATCTGTTACTTTATATTTTCTTCCTTTATAATCAAATGTATCACCTATCTGATAATCATATTCTTTTCCAGAATTATCTCTATATCTGAATCCTCGTTTGGTACCACCATCCTTAAACTTATCTATAGATTTATTTTTAGAACTCTTTATAGATTCTTGTAGATTAAATAATTGATCATGAATCATTTGATCATTCATCTAATTCAATTTGGCTGAATTCTCAGCATATTTGTCTTTGCCTTTACTTTTCTTTTTAGACATCATTCTTTTACCCATTTGTGCAAATGTTTCTTTACTTCCGGGTACTTTCAAAGTATCACTTAATATTCTACTGCCTTCCGGAATATTTACTAAATTACTATCTGTAGGTTTACCTTCTTCTGGTACTTCTAATATATTACCATCTGGAGTATTAATAAGTTCACCATCATCTACATAAGCCAGACTAGAAGTAGTACCTCCATATGCCATAGTATCTACATACTGATCATATGTTTCATTCCAATCGGCATTCAATAATGCACTATTTTGCAATGCAAACCTATTACCCAATACTCTTTCTTTTTCTCTTCTGTACTTTTCTCTAAGACCTTTGTTCTGTACAGCTCCTTTAAAACCAGTACCCAGTGTAAGAGTAGGATCTTCATAGAATCCATTCACTTGTACCTTACCGCTTTTACCTATAGAACCAACTACAGCTCCACCTATTCCACCGACAACGGCTCCAACAGGTCCTAATGCAGCTCCCATTTTAGCTCCAGTAGCAGCTCCCTTGAATACACTCTATACAGATTCTTTAGCCGCCTCACCTCCAGTAGTAGCATTAGAATTACCTCCTACTAGAGTTAACATATCACCTGCTCCCAAAAGAATTACTGCACTACCAACAAGTGGATCCATACCAGCAGCAAACATTGTTGCAGCAAGTAATACATAAAATCCTACAGTTTCTTCTAACATACCATATGTAGTACCACATACTGAGAAGATAAACATTAATATTGGAATAAGCCATAACTCTTTTCCTTTTAATTTTTGTACCAAAACCTTAATACCAGTTTCTAAAGCCTTAGTCTTATCTATAACCTTTAAGAAACCTCCAAGTATCATTATGAATATTGCAACATCAACAGCATTTTCAAACCCTAAAATAGGTGCTTTTAATATTTGTGATAAAGTAGCTCCAACAGTACCACTACCATTAACGATTTCTTCACCAACAAATGTAGCATTAGGTAATAAATGTGATAATATACCTAGCCCAATAATTAAAAGCATAATTATTGAATATGAAGATAGCATTGACTTTGCGCGTTTTTTAGCCATTTACATTTCCTCCTTACTGACTATATATAGTCTTCTATGGCAAAAGACTGTTATTAAGCACTTATGCTTATAACCTATTTTTTCATTGTAGCACAAACTACAGCTTTAATTGTATGAAGTCTGTTTTCAGCTTCATCAAACACTTTTGACTGACTAGAAGAGAATACCTCATCAGTAACTTCCATCTCTTTTAATCCATATTTTTCAAAAATCTCTTTACCTATTGTTGTATTTAAATCATGAAATGAAGGTAAGCAGTGTAAGAATATTGCATTAGAATTTGCATTTTCCATTACCATCTTATTAACTTGATATGGTGAAAGTAACTTAATTCTCTCTTCCCATACACTAGCATCTTCACCCATAGATACCCATACATCAGTATATATTACATCAGCATCCTTAGTAGCAGTCATAACATCTTCTTCAAATTCAAGTACTGCCCCAGTTTCACTAGCAATAACTTTACATCTATTTATTAATTCTTCTTCCGGCCATAAATGTCTAGGAGCACAAGCTACAAAATGCATTCCCATCTTCGCACATACTACCATAAGTGAGTTTGCTACATTATTTCTAGCATCTCCCATAAATACTAACTTAATGCCATCTAAATGACCAAAGTTTTCTTCTACAGTAAGAACATCTGCAAGCATCTGTGTTGGATGATACTCTGTAGTAAGCCCATTCCAAACTGGAACTCCAGCATTATTGGCAAGTTCTTCAACTATCTTTTGTGAAAAACCACGATACTCAATACCATCATACATTCTACCTAATACCTTAGCCGTATCAGCTATGCTCTCTTTTTTACCCATCTGAGATGCACCTGGATCTAAATATGTTACACCCATACCTAAATCTAAACCAGCCACCTCAAAAGCACATCTAGTTCTAGTTGAAGTCTTTTCAAATAATAAGACAATATTCTTACCTTCTAAATATCTATGACTTATCCCATTTTTCTTCTTATTCTTTAAATCCTTAGATAAATCCAATAAATATCTAATCTCTTCTGGTGTATAATCCAAAAGAGTCAAAAAATTTCTTCCAGTTAAATTCATTATATATCCTCTCTATATAGTGGCATGCTCATACATCTAGGGCCACCTCTACCACGAGAAAGTTCTGCACTACTCATCTCAAGAACCTTAATACCATGTTCTCTTAAAATATTGTTAGTAATATTATTTCTATCATAAACTACTACAACACCAGGAGCAATTGCTAATGTATTAGTTCCATCATTCCACTGCTCTCTTTCACTAGATACTCTCTCACCACCAGCACATGGAATAAGCTCTATTTTTCTCTTTAGATACTTCTCTAAAATTTCTTCTAAAGAACCAGTAACTTTTACAACATTTAGATCTTCATCACTATCTGGTATATCCCCTTCAGTAATTTCATAAACCTCTAATGTGTCCATAATACCTGGATGATATGTAAACTTATCATAATCAATTTGAGTAAATACTGTATCTAAATGCATAAAAGCTCTAGACTCCGGTATCTTAAATGCTAAAATTGTATCAATATTACACTCTGGATTCTTAAAACAATTCTTAGCAAGTTCATCAATAGCAGCAGCTTCAGTTCTTTGAGAAATACCAACTGCTAAAATATGATTATTAATATTTAACACATCTCCTCCTTCAATATGGTATGGTAAATATCTATCATATAACTTATTAACCTTACCAGCAAAATCAGGATGATATTCAAAAATATATTCCGCATAAATAGTTTCTCTATTTCTTGTTACAGAGTACATCTTATTTAATATAGCCCCATTACCAGCACTAGCAAATGGATCTCTAGTAAAATAAAGGTTTGGAATAGGATCCGCTAAGAATTCTGACTCCTCACTTACAAAGTCTACTAGACTTTTTTCAACCTCTCTCTTAGCACGAGATATCTCTCCAATGCTTATTCCCGCCATAGTCTTAAGAACTAACTCCTTCTTATCCTTAAAACTCTTTAAATATTCAAATACTAATGTCTTATACTTAGGAGTTCTAATACCCGCCTCATAAATAAACTGTCTTATAAACTTATCTAAGATTTCTTCACTAATATTTAAAACATCAGCCATTAAATCCTCTAAATATACAACCTCAACTCCATTTGCTTTTAATATATGAGCAAACTCATCATGTTCTCTTTGAGCTTCCGGCAAAAAGGGAATGTCATCAAAAAGAAGTCTTTGAAGTGAGTCAGGCGTTAAATTTAAAAGTTCATTTCCTGGCCTATGAAGTAAGACTTTTTTAAGTGGTCCTATTTCACTTTTAACATTAATTGCATTCATTATTTTCTATTCCTTTCTATTCTATAACTATTATAACAATTAAATTCTAACTTTTCAATTTAATTAATGCATTATACTACTTAAAAAATCATTTAGTCTTTTATTTTCCTTTTTATCAAATGCTTCACTTACTGTTCCATCAAATTCTATCGTACCATTTTCTAAAAATAAAACTCTACTTGCACATTTTTTAATAAAGTTCATCTCGTGAGAAACTATAATCATCGTAATGCCACTACCAGCAAGCTCACTAATCATATTGAGTACCTCAGTAACCATCTCAGGATCTAATGCACTTGTTGGTTCATCAAACAAAATAATATCAGGTTCCATCATCAGTGTTCTCGCAATAGCTACTCTCTGTTTCTGCCCACCAGATAAACTATCTGGATAAGCATCTTTTTTATCTAGAAGATGAATATTACCAAGTAAATCAATCGCTTTGATCTTTGCTTCTTCTTTACTTAACTTTCCTAAAGTAACTGGCGCTAAGCACAAATTCTCTAAAACAGACATATTTGGGAACAAATTAAATTGCTGAAATACCATACCAATCTTTTCTCTAACCTTAGTAATATTCCTCTTAGTAACTTCCTCACCATTAAATATTATCTTCCCAGAGTTTGGCTCCTCTAAATGATTAATACATCTTAAAAGTGTACTTTTCCCTGAACCAGATGGTCCAATAACTGAAACAATATCACCCTTATTAACCTTAAAAGATATCTTATTTAAAACCTTATTCCTTCCAAAACTTTTTACAATATTCTTAACTTCTAGCATTACCTATCTTCCTTTCTAATAAGTTTACCAGCTTGCTTAAAAAATAAGTAAGCGCTAAATAAATAAGTGCTATTACAATAAGTGGAAAGAAATAATCATACGTTCTTGATGCAATAATATCACTAGCCTTAGTAAGTTCTAAAATACCAATATAAGCTCCTACACTAGTTTCCTTTAAAAGCGTAATAAACTCATTACCTAGTGCTGGAAGAATATTTTTTATAGCTTGTGGCATAATAACAAGTCTCATAACTTTTGCATAACTTAGTCCTAAAGCAAGTCCTGCCTCTAACTGACCCTTATCAATCGCATTAATCCCCGACCTAATAATCTCTGATACATATGCTCCAGAATTAATCCCAAAAGCAAGAATCCCTACAATCAAAATATTAACATCACTACTTTTAAAAATAACATAATAAATAATCATTAACTGTAGAATAACTGGTGTTCCTCTTATAATCGTTACATAACTATTTGCAATAAAATTACTAATCTTACCCTTACCATTAACTTCATAATTATTTCTAACAAGAGATACAATAATACCTAAAATAACTCCTATAATAACTGCAAAAAAAGCAATAATTAACGTATTTCCAAGCCCCTCTAAAATATACTTATACCTATCATCATAAACAAAAGTCTTATACAAATTATCACTTATCTTATCCATTATTCCTCCGTATGGTTAAGAACAAACTCATCTATTTTGCCTTCACTCTTAAGTCTATCTATAACTTTATTAATAGCAAGAAGTAACTCCTTATTACCCTTCTTAACAATCATCCCATAACTATCACTAGTTATCTCTTCATCAAGAATTACTAAACCAGTATTATTTAAAATAATTTGTTTAGCAGGTAGTTCATCCATCACAATAGCATCAACTTTACTAGCCTTTAAATCTTCAGCAGCTGCTAAATACTTCTTCTGTCTTACAACACTAGCATCCTTAAAATGCTCACTTACATAAGTATCACCTATACTACCTAACTGTACCGCAATTCTTTTACTCATAATCTCACTAACACTCTTATAAGTATTTTCTCTAACTACCGCAACTTGTCTAGAAACTGAATAATCATTTGAAAAATCAACATTCTCTGCTCTTTCAGGCCTATAACTAATCCCAGCAGCACCAAAATCAGCCTTACCAGTCTTAACTTCATTAACAATTGAATCAAATGCTATATCTTTAATAACGAGTTTTTTACCTAACTCTTTCGCTATCTCTTTAGCAATATCAACATCTACTCCAACTATCTCTCCATCCCTATAATACTCATAAGGCGCAAAGCCTGCCTCAGTAACCATAACAAGTTCATCACTATTCTTAGAGCACCCACACACTAAAAATAACATCATCACAAATAACAATAACTTCTTCATAAAAGCCTCCTACAATAACTTAATTATACCATTTAATAATTTATTTAATCAATAAAATATATTAAAATATTCATCTTTATGTTATATTATTTATAGGTGATTAATAATGGATTGTTTATTTTGTAAAATAACAAGTGGCGAGATTCCATCAAAAACTATATACGAAAACGAACATGTAAAAGCAATAATGGATATTAATCCAACAAGCAATGGTCATATTCTAATAATACCCAAAAAACATGTTACTGACTTTACTGAAATGGATAATGTTACTCTAAGTCATATTAATGATGCTGCCAAAATAATTAAAGAAAAACTATATAATGCACTTAATCCTGATGGCTTAGTCTTAGTCGTAAACTATGGTCTTACCCAAGAAGTAAAACATTATCATTTACATCTAATACCTGCATATAAAAAACATCAAGACCTAATAGATGTTGAAGAAATCTATAACAAAATAAAATAGTTGTTCTGCATCATACTACCTAAAATGATGCAGAAAGAAGTTTCTATGATGCAGAAAAAAACGCATTAGTTCTCATTACTAATGTGTTTTTTTAAATACTTATTAAACTCATTCTTCTTAAACTTACTCATCTTAATCCCAAATATTATACAAAATATAAACAAAAAAGCATCCATTAAATAAGCATAATACTTAACATCTTTAACTATATCAAATATAGTCGCAATAATTGAGTACGCTACCCCAATAAAGCATAATAAATAAATTCTATGTGCTTTAAAATAAATAAATGACGCTTCCTTATCATTTTCAAACTTTCTAAATAATTTCTTCTTTTCTTCCTTACTCATCTATTACCTCTCCAATCTTATCTAAACTATACCCCTTCTGATAAAGCTTACCCTTAATAAAATATTTAAGTTTATCTCCAGAATACTTCTTAGAATACTTTCTCATTAACATATTATAATCTTTCTCTAAATTACCATCATCACTAACATGAACATCCATTAAATACTCACTAAACACCTCTTTAGGATAACCTAAATTAACTAAATAATTACTAGTATGCATCCTAAAATTACTCGCACTAAGTTTATTACTCTTAAGTTTCTTATCAATTAATTTAATTACTTTTGATTCAAAATCCATATCAAGAAAAGGCTTAACCTCATCTTCACTAAAACCTAAAGCATTTAAACTCTTCATTATCTTAACTGGTCCATTATTACTAAAATTAAAAGCATCTGCAATATAACTCTTAATATATAACTCTCTATTTAGATAACCACTCTTTTTTAGTCTATCTATTGTCTTATCACAAATATCCTTACTAATATTCTTCTTATCTAAATACTTCCTAAGTTCTACTTCACTACGCATCTTAGTATTCAAATACTTAATACACGTATAATAAGCATCTAGTGAATCATTATAACTAGTTACCTCCATAAAAAACTTATCATCAAATCTCTTATTAACAAGCAAATTATACTTAACTATAACATCATCATAAAGCTTAAACGATAGTCCATTATCAAGAACTATCTCATACAAATTACCCCTTAACTTCTTAAACTTAACTATCTCCATACCCACCTCTTACACTTACTCCAAAAAAACTAATTAAATCTGCCGCTTGAAAAGTATTTATAATAACACCTCTTAAAAAAGCTGCATCTATAATAACCCCATCTAAAGTACTATTTGATAAATCTAAATCATCGTGACTTACCTTATAAAACATCACATTAGTTAAATTAGCTTTATCAAAACAAACATTCTTCATCACGCTTTCACTAAAATAACCATAACTTAAATTAGCCTCTTCAAATAAAACATTACTTAACCGAGCACCACTAAAATTAATATAATCACCCTTCACCAAAGAAAACTTTACATCTTTTAATACTGCTCCAATAAAACTAGTTCCAACCATCTTAGAATTTATAAACTCACATCTAGTAATAAACATCTTATCAAAACACTTATTAGATAGATCGCAGTTATCAAACCTGCAATCAGTAAGTGATACATCTTCTAAATTAACATTACTAAAATCAATTCTATTAAATACACAACCATCAAAAGTAGCATCTTTTACTTCACCAAATGGAAACTCTTCAAAATAAGTATCACTAAACTCCATGCCTTCTGGCATTTCCTTATATAACTCTTTTCTTAACTTAGGCTCTTTAATCTTCATACTTAGCATCTACATAATAAATAGGTCTGCCCTCTTTAAAATACTGTTTCTCATAATTAGTCATAACATTCTCAATAGGTTTCTCATCATGATGTAAATCTAAACTAACCCTATTAAAAGAATACCAATACTGACTAAGAGTCTCTAAAGAATAAGCAAAAAATCCCTTATTATCTGTCTTTAGAATAACATGCTTATGCTTCTTAAATATCTTATCATATAACCTTAAAAAGATAGGATGTGTAAACCTTCTCTTCTCATCACCCTTCTTAGGCCATGGGTCACAAAACGTTAAATAAATAGTATCAATTTCTTTCCCAAATATATTATCTATCTCTTTAGCATCCGCATTAATTAACTTTAAATTATTAAGTTTCTTTCCCTCTAACTTATTAACCGCATTAACCATCTGAGAATCTACTACCTCTAACCCAATAAAATTAATATTAGGATAATTTATCGCCATATCAATAATAAAGTCGCCTCTGCCCATTCCAAGCTCTAAACAAATTGGATGATTATTACCAAAAACTTCACTCCAGCGTTTCTTATTTTTATATGGATCATTTACTACATAAGGACAATTCTTAACTATTTTATTAGCATCCTTTATAACTTTATACTGCATTATCTCAACTCCTCATCCAAAATTATAACACATAAGATTTAATTACAAAAGAAAAAGACTCACTAAAAGTCTACTTACACATCGTATTATCATAATACATAGTATAATCCCCAACATAAATATCTTTATTCCCATCAAGAGTACCACACATTAACACACTTAAATCATACATATCAGACGAATATAACATAGATCCCCCATCATCATAACTAATCCCCTCACCAAGAAGACTTGTTATCTCACTAAACTCTCCATCACTCTTAACAAACTCTTTTAAAGTATATTTCTTACCATTAGACCTATAATAAACATCCTTTAAATTAGTCTCCATATAAATATCTTGACCTTCCATCTCAAAATACTTATTAAACTCCTGCACTACTGCCTCTCCATCCTTAGACACACTTAAAATAGCACCATCATCAACTTCTTCCTTAGAACATCCAACAACCAAAATAAACACTCCAAGCAAACATAATAACCTTTTCATAAAGTATCCTTTCCTAAATACATTCTATCATAATCACCACTCATCAACAATAAAAAAAAACTAATAGAAACCACCAACTTATACATTGTCATTTCTATCAGTTCTAACTTAAATTTTTACTACAAATGGTGAACTACTGGTTCCTTCTCCGGTTACGTTGGTCGCCGACTTAAGAGAAATCGAAGGACGAAGCCCGCCGGCGCCGTCCACGTAGCCGTTGTACAAGCGGCCACTGCTGCCGTTAACGTGCCAAACGCTAGCGTTGCTGCCATTGAAGGCGCTAGGAGACAAGGACCACCAAATAGTATCTGTAGCATTTTCTTGTAAATATGTTGTAGTAGTATTATTTTTAGCATAAGCATAGCCTGCTAATGCTAACTCATCTGCTGTTATTAGGCCTACTTTAGATGTTATTTTGCTTAGTTCTCCATTACATTTTAAACTAGGACCAGTGCCTCCCGCACTATTACTTGTACTTATTAATCTTTGTGTAGCACCATAATATGTCACATTTTTAGCATATCCTGAACCATTTACATTACTGTAACCATAAGGGTTAAATGTTGTATCTGTTACATTTGTTTTATCATTGCACCATTCAGTATCAGCTATTACTTTTTCATATGTACTTAGATTATCATTATACCAGGTTTCTAAATTAGTTAGTATTGTACTATTATTTGTATTTGCATGTGTAACTTCATATGTACTAGAACCTGGTGTTCCATACTTAAATCCTACATAAGCATTATCATCTGCTTTTTCATTAAATTTACTTGTATATGTAGTACCAGAGTATCTTGCAAATGCTGCACTATCACTATTATTTGCAGCATCGCAAGGATTAGCAACTCCTGCTTTATTATCATTATGTAAGATAAGTTTAACTAAACCATCTCCACCAACTCTTACTATTCTCCAGCACTTATTAGCAAATTCTACATAGTTATTTTTAACTGCACCTCTAAAGTAGTAAGATGTACCATAATCATCTTCTGTACTTGCTAGAAGTGCCTCAGTAGTATTTTTATTACAAGCTATTATCTTAAATGCATAACTATCTTGTGTAGCACCTACTACATAAACAACATAATTTAAGTCAGTGGTTGTCGTCATAGTTCCTGCAGTGTTTGAACCAGCACTATCTAAAGAATCATATGGTAAATATTTACCAACTAAACTAGAATATGAATTAGCATATGTATCGCTTGTTACTGCTGCTCCAGTTAAATTAAACTTAGTACCATTTGCTTCGTATCCAGTGCCATAAGTTATATAATATGCTTGAACTGTTGAAGATACGCTTTTCATTGCTGTATCAGTTATATCATCTTTTGTATAAGCATTTATTTCTTTTCCTGGTGTAGTTATTGGAGCTTTTACTTCATTATTTGCTAGTATTGCTTTAGCTAAATTACTAACAGTAGGTGCAGTAGGTG
>OBDM01000806.1_pt1 | contig 10668 bp, 8 predicted proteins | sample 1518281 | NCBI WGS metagenome assembly OBDM01 (sample SAMN01760942, study PRJEB22395) | human gut metagenome | reverse complement strand
TTGTTCCCTTTCCCGACCTTTTTGCTGTTCTTTCTTTGTGCGGGACTGCCTTAAACGAAAACCCCCGCTTCAAGCGGAGGTTCAGAAAACCTTACAGATGATTTGTCGGAACCGCTGTTGTCGGTTCATCCCACCAGTTCAAACGCATAGAAGGCGCTCGCGCCCTGCCCGGAAAAACGGAAGTACAGGGCTTGCCTGCCGTCCGGAACAGTCAGTGGTGCGGTGAACATAGCCTGCTGGCCGTTTGTTATCACAGGTATTTCAGCGCACCGTTGAAGCGGTCATGGCTGCTGTAGACATAGACCCGATCGCCGAAGGCGTGAGGTTCACCGTCGGGGATGTACTCCCACCGGAGGAGATAGGGATTGAAAACCCGATCTTTCATGGGAAAGCTCCTCTCTGACTGCAAAACAAAGGAAAAGATGCAGCACCGTCTGATCACAGGTATCAGGCCGGTGCTGCAGTGTTAAGGATCCGTTTGTTTAATGGTGAAGCAAGCAGCAAACAGTACGGGCTGGTCATCAGCGCCAGAGGAAACCGTTGCTCAGTACTTACTTCGCTTTGGCAGCCTTTCGCTTGCTGAGATTGTACTGATCAGGATGCTTTTTACTGTCAGCAGCCCGGAGCAGCGTCCAGACGATCATGAACGCGGCCAGCACCGTAATGCCGATGGTCGTCCACCTTACAGCGATCCGCCAGGGTGCCTCGTCATAGTACACGACAGAACCGGGCGCGGTATGCTGGAGGACGGCAGAGTTGGCGATCGTGAAGGCTACATGGTGGAGAGCGTTCCGGATCACAGCCTTCGCAGTGGGGCTGTCAAAGTCGTTCATGTTGTTGAGGGTATTCCAGACCAGCCAGCCGTCGGTACCCGCACGGATGCTCATCTCCACGAATTCGTTCGAGCCATTGTACATATCCGTGATGATGTAGCCATGGAAGTTCCACTCATCACGCACCAGACTGGTCATCAGATCGGCATTCGCAAAGGCCACGACAGGGCCGAAGCAGTTCTGTGCGCCCATCATCGCGCTGCAGCCACGCATCACCTTGGTGGCCACCGTTCCGTTTTCATCCGCCGTATAGCGAATCGTCTTGCGGGCCTCACGGATGCAGATCTCAAAGGGCTTGTTGTAGAGTTCTCGGACCACCTGCTCTGTTGCCCAGGTGTGCAGGAACGAGGCACGGTTCGTCTCCTGGTCATTCAGGCCAAAATGCTTGATGAAGTCGAACATGCCCGAGGAGGACGTACCTGTCACAACCGCCGCCGCGACCTTGCCGGAAAGGACGGGATCCTCGCTGTAATATTCAAACACGCGGCCCTGGAAGGGACTGCGGTGCAGGTTCATCGCCGGAGCCATTCGACCCTGACGGCCACCCAGCAGCGCTTCCTGTCCCATTGCTTCGCCCATCTCGCGCATCAGCTCGGTATTCCATGTCGCTGCCATTTCGGGCGCCATGCACCAGGAAGAGGTATCGCGGCTATGGTCGGATCCAATGCCGTCGCCATTGTCCAGGCGGACACCGTTGGCACCTTCACAGTGCAGACTCTGTGGCAATCCGATAGAAGCGATGGCATTGGTGGAATAGCTGGTGCCGGTCAGGATCTGACGGATGTCATCATGATCTGCGGTATAATCCAGCTGATCCAGCAGCAGATCCCATGCTTCATCGTAGAAGTCCTTGCCTCGAAGACTGATAAGTGTCAGATCGTTCTTCTGCTTTTCCTGCACAGGATCTGCCGCGTAGACATCGCTGCCCTGGACATTGCCCAGCCTCGGGTCCGAAGCGGCGTTGAAGGCGTTCTCCTGTCCGAACATATCAATATACTTCTGGTTGATCGACTTGCCGGAGATCTTCTCACCGAAGGGCAGGGTTGCTTCCCAGTTGGCACGGGTGAGCATAACCACCTCATCGTTCATGTACTCATTCATATAGGGGAAGAGATTGGTCGCAGCGATGAAGCCTGCCTCGGTGTCAGCTTCTGCCCGCTCAGGCACGTCAAGCAGCGTACCATCGTCATCCATTGCAGCCTGCATTTTGATCTCCGAGGGGCGCGGGTTGCTCTGATCATACCAGATGGTTTGGCTGTTGTGCCAGTTGGTGGTTTCGATTACTTCATGGCTGTTCCGGCGCAGGGACAGGACGTACTGACCTTCCTCCAGTATGTAGCAGCCCGTCGTTCCGTCGCCATTGTCGCGGGTGTAGCAGTAGGATGCCATCTCATCCCGCCCAAAGCGCAGCACCAGCTGGGTGCTCTCGCCGGGCTTCAGGAGACCGGTCTTGGCAAAGGCGATCAGCGTAGCGGTGGGCTTTTCGATCTTCATCTCCCGATCCAGATCCGTGTAGGGAGGATTCAGATAAAGCTGTACCACTTCCTTGCCTGCCCGGTCACCTGTATTGGTCACCGAGACAGTCACTTCTAGTTCTTCCTTGCCCTGAACAGAGAGGATCTTCTGATCAAAAGTGGTATAGCTCAGGCCGTAGCCAAAGGGGTAGGCTACTTCGCCCACGGCCGTGGCCGCGCCCTGGCTGTTCAGTTCGCCGTAGCTAAAGCCTGCTGCCTTCAAATCGTAGGCCGTTTCATAGTAGCGGTAGCCGTTGTACATGCCTTCTGCGTATTCCACATAGGGTTCGTTACCCGCACCGCTCTCGCTGTTGGTGTAGTGGAAGTTGCCCCAGTTGGCGAAGGAGGGGGTCTTCAGGAAGTTGGTAGCGAACAGATCCACAAGGCGGCCGGAGGGGTTAACCTCGCCGCAGAGAATGTCCGCCAGCGGATCAAAGCCCACATCGCCGGGATGTCCGGCCCAAACGATGGCGTTCACCTCCAGCTCTCCCTGCATGACGGGCATCAGCTCCACCGGGTTGGAAGAGTTGACGACCAGCACCACGCTCTGGCAGTGCGCTTTCGCCCAGGCGATCATGTCCCGCTCGTTCTTTGAGAGCGCCAGGTAATGCGGGGTACCGTCTGTGTAGCCGTCGCTCTTCTTGTCGGCATTCTCATTGCCGCTTCTGGAGATGAAGAGGATGCCGGTTGATCCGCTCATCCTGTCCAGCTCCTCCGCTCCAATGTCATCGTAGGCGGAGACATCCAGTTCCAGGATGTAATTGTCACCGCCGAAGGCATCCACGTCGTGGCGGGTAGTGCCTTCCAGCGCGACCGGGACATCCGGATAGCCGCTGTAAGTGATGGGCTGGAACCAGCTGCCATTGTTCTGCGTCCACATGCCCTTTTCTCGGCCCAGCTGTGCAGGCTGCTTATCCGCAGCAGCGCTGATCAGCGTAAACTGACGCTCCAGTGCCTGCCGGGGGGTGATGCCATCCTCCGGGGAGGTATACTTGATGGAGCCGCCGATCGCATTGCCGTTGTAAATGGGATGCGCATAGCCACGGCCAAAGGGCGTGACGAGGCTTCCCTTTTCCAGAGGGAGGACGCCGTCATTTTTGAGCAGCACCATGCCTTCGCTCACAACCTCATACATCTTGCGTTCAGCGGCCTCCCGCGCTTGGGCGAGTGTGGTGTACTGCTGAGGATAGTACTCCGTATCCCAGTTGGCCACATTCTCCAGGTGGAGGACATGGCGCTCGCCGCGACCGAGGGACGTATCCAGGATTCCTCCGAAAACACTCCCGGCGATGTTCGCTCCGATGGCCAGAACGACCATGACGGAGACGATGGGGATCCAGATTGACATGAAGCGGCGATTGGACATCTTTTTCTTCATTGATACTGTTCCTCCTTCATATACGCTTTCAACTTCTGCAACGTTCTTGCTGCTGATGTTTATATAATAATCCATCCGGCGCAGCAAAAAAACAGCTTTTGCCTAAGTTCAGGAATCGCGTCCCAAACTAAGCCTTATCGTCCCAAACTACCTTCCGTATGAATCCATCCTCCGCCCCAGACAGACGGAGGATGTGCCGTGATACGATATGAACGGTCGATCGGTCAGCTCTTTATCGCTGTAGACAGATCGTCCCGGAAGGCCGCGTAGGTAACGGCGGCAAAGCCGACTAGCATCAGCCCAAAGGCCATCAGGACGACCCAGAGGATAGCGCCTTGTTCTGTCATGCCGTAGATCTTGTTGATCATCTCCTCGAACATGATCAGACGGTCATTGACATACAAGCCGAATGCAGTGGCGAACAGGGCGGCAGAGATCAGAGTGGCCAGCTTCAGGCGGGTGAACATGATCAGCAGGCAGCTGATAGCCGCAGCAACCAAAGCCGCGAAAACCAGCGGTGAGAAATGATGCACGGAGGTGCTGTAAATCAGGTAAATCGCGGCATTGACGACGCCCACAAGGAGGGCAATCGATCCGCAGGGGAAACCAATCGGCTGATTCTTCTGCATTTTCATCACGCATTCCGCTCCTTCTTGCGCAGTTTTTTCCATGAGAGCAGGAAGGACAGGAAGGAGGCAATGGTCAGCAGGGCAATCCCGGCGTCAATACCCAAAACTGTCGTCTTCCACCAGGGAGTCACGGTGACAATCTCATAGTCCGAGGTCAGGCAGTTCATCATATTGGAATTCGCTTAGGCGTAGAGCGTTTCCTTCACTCGTTCCTTGAGCGTGTTCAGCAGAGCGCCGTCGTCTTCAACGATGATGGCGTTTTTGATCTTACGTGAGCGGGCTTTGGCATCGCTGAAGCAGAAGACATTGGCACCAAAGGCGATCGTTTCTACCGTCTTGACGTTGCCTTCGCTACCGCCGCAGGCATCGGTGATAACCAGTCCCTTGAATCCCCATTCCCCGCGCAGCACATCGAGCAATGAGCCTTTGTGCTGGCTGGCGCTAGTGATTCCGATGTTGTTCGTACCCAGCATGGTGGAAAGGGTGTGTCCCTCCACGAAGGCTCCCTCAAACATCCGCATGCAGATCTCGCGCAGGGTCTGCTCTGTCGCAAAGGTATCCAGGCCGGAACGGTGCGTCTCCTGATCGTTGGCAAAGAAATGTTTGATGCCCACGTTCAGTCCCTTGGCCTGCATGGCGGCAATGTTCGCTGCACCCAGCTTGTAGGCCAGGCAGCTATCCTCGGAAACATACTCGAAGTTACGGCCGCTGTAGGGCGTGCGGTGGACGTTGAAGCCCGGACCCCACAGAAACTGCACATTCTGGAACATGCAGTCTTCAGCGATGAAATCGCCGCGCTTTGCCAGCACTTCGGTGTTCCAGCTGGAGCAGGAGAGGTTGAAATTGGCGTAGGCATTGCCGTTGGGAACGCCGTCCGGGCCGTCCGCGGCATTGCCCTGGGGAAAGCCAATGGTTTCCACAGGACGCAGATAGCGGGAATCCTGGGTGAGGCTGATGAGCTCATCCACGCTGAGTTCGTCCACGAGCTCATCCCAGTAGTTGCTCTCCCATTCCATGCCCCACATGTCCTGGAGCTTGAGACCGGTGACCTTCTCGGTGACCACAGCGGCAGCGGACGGCGCATCGGCGGGCTTCACATAGCACGGCTCCACCATATTCTCGGTCCTGGTGAGTGCATTCTCTCCGCGAAGGCTCTTGGGGTAGGTGCCCTCCCAGTCCTGACGGGAAAGGTAGGTCATAGCGCCGCTTTGCCAATAGTTGATATCGGCGTCGTCAAAACGATTCGTGACTTCCTGCCCGGTGACGGAATGGCGGTAGCTCTCATCGTCGAACTTTTCCGTCCAGGTATAGACCTTCGCGGGATCGCCGGCAACGGCGCTGCCATCCGGGGCAGTGAGCCCGGAAGCGTTCTTGCGGGCCAGCACATTGTTCAGAGCGTCATGGGCATCGTCGCCCAGAGACAGATAGTAAGTGCCTTCACTGAGGATGTAACCCTTGGCACCGTGGCTGTCGTAGGCGGTCAGGAAGTACTTGTCCACTTCCAGCTGACGGGTCTCGGAGGCACCAGGGGCGAGCAGCTTTGTCTTATCAAAGGCCACCAGCTGTATGGCGGACTTTTCCACCAGATTGGTCTTCTCGTAGTCGCCGTAGGGGGTCTGGGCATACAGCTCGATGACAGACTTGCCGGCCGTGTCGCCGGTGTTGGTGACGGTCACGGTTGCCAGGAGCTTGCCGTCTGTTTCCTCCACCTTGTCCAGTTTCTGGGTAAAGGTGGTGTAGCTGAGACCATAGCCAAAGGGATAGACTACCTCATCTGCGTAATTCCATCCGTCGGCGGAAGCCCACACGCCAGCCTTGGAGGCGGCGTTGCCCTGCCCCAGAACCGCGTCCTCATAGCGGGTCTCGTAGTAACGGTAGCCCACATAGATATCTTCAGCGTACACCACATAGTTACCGCCGTTGGTGTAAGAGATATCCCCGAAGTTCATCATGGCAGGGGCAGACATGGCGCTGGTGGCATAGGTATCCGTCAGGCGGCCGGAAGGATTGGATGCGCCGGTGAGCAGGTCAGCAACACCGCGGAAGCCGCAGCCGCTGCCAGGACCGCCGATCCACATGCAGGCGTCCACGCCGTAAGTATCCAGCCAGTCAACCTCCATGGCATTGCTGGTGTTCAGCAGAACGATGATCTTCTTGAAGCAGCCGCTGTCCTTGTACTTTTTCACCAGAGTCATCATGTCGCGCTCATTGGCGGAGAGCTCCAGCATACCAATGATGGCGCCGTCGCTGTCCTTGTATTCAGGCAGTAGGTCGTGGGACTCGCCAGCCATACGGGAGAACATGACGATGGCCACTTCGGTATCCTTAAAGGAAGCCAGCACGTCGTCCGTATACACGGAGGCAGGGGATTCACCCAGATGCTCATAGGTGGTTTTGGGCGATTGATCCGCCCGGTACGCGTTCAGCAGGGTCTCATTCACCGTGAATCCCCGCTCGCCTAGCGCAGCAAGGTAATCCACATGTTCGCCGGCACCACCCTCACCGCCACCGGACTGAGACTTGAAATAGGGGTCAACGGTAGCGCGGCCGAACAGGCTTACGCGACCCATCTCTTCCTTTGTCAGGGGCAGGGCATGGTTGTTGTTGCGCAGCAGAACAGCACTTTCCTCGATCTCCCACTCGATGAATTCATCGGCGGCTTTGGATTTGGCGTCCTCTTCCTCGGCCGTGTAATGGGCGATATCCGCAGAAAAGCTGCTGGGATAGCGGGCAGAGGAGGCTTGACCCACCCCCTCTGCCTTCGGCACAAGCACAGTGGTCTCAATGCCGAGGAAACGGTTGATGTGTCCCTCTGCGGAGAACATGCCAGACGTCAGTCCAATGGAAATGGCCAGCAGAAGCGAAAGGATGCATGTCAACCCACGGAACGCTTTTGCAGCTTTCATTCCGCCACCTCATCCACACGAACGACAGGCCACACACGGTCGGGGGTCAGATAGGCTTCCACAGCAGCAGGATCGGCAGAACCGCCGAAATTGTACACTCGATTCTCGTAGTCCACAAAGGGATAAGGCTCATCCAGCACGCAGGTGTGGGTTGCCTGATCCACCGTCACGTGGCAGACCACATCCACGGTGTGGTTATTGATGACCAGGGTGAAGGTCTCGCCATCCCAGCTCCATGTACCGACATTGCAGGCGGAATAGGCAATAGCCATACCTCCCTCGACGAGGTTGGCCAAGCTGGTATCGTCGCCATCCACCCAGATGTAGCTGTTCATCTGGGTACCGCCGGCAATCGCAGTGCCGTTGCCGTAGCAGCGGATGCAGTCACCGGAGCCGAAGCGGATGATCAGGGCGTCAGCCGCGGACGCCACTTGGATCTCCTGCACGACAGTCATGCCTTCATAGGTGATTTTCACCTCCTCGTCCTCCAAGGTCAGGGGACGTTCGTCAAAGGTGAAGCCTTCCGTGATGTTCTGGGTGGTGCCGTCATCATAGGTGACACGAAGCACAAGGCCCTCGGGATCGAACATATCGCCTTCGATGTACTGATACTTCTCAGCCTCCATCAGCAGAGCCAGCTTGGTGGCAGTGGCTGCATGAGCCACCGGCAAACAGGCGGGGATGAGCAGCACAGCGACCAGCGCCAGTGCCAGCAGACGGGCAACGTTCAGGATCTTGCAGGACTTCATCATGGTATTTTCCTCCTTTTATTTTGCACCTTCACAGCAGGCTCCTTCGCGGCCCATTCCGCGCAGGCCCTGTGAAGTTTATGCCAGGGGGTGTATATGTCAACGATCGTGCTTGCTTCAGCTTCTCAAACGGCTTCAGCCCATGATGCGGTTGATGGTATCATGATAGTCTTTTCAGCGCAGCAAAAAAACAGCTTTGACCTAAGTTCAGGAATCCTGTCCTAAACTAAGTGTTATTGGTCAAAGCTGTCCTATAGAGCGGTGTTATTGTGCCGGAAACAGGATGCTGACCCTGAAAATATCCTGATCCAGCGTGCAGGAGAGGACTCCGCCATATTTTTCTGTGATCGCCTGGATGCTCTTCATGCCGAAACCGTGCCGCTGAGCATCCCCCTTGCTGGTGACCGGCAGACCCTGCCGCATTTCCGGCGTAGCGGCGCAGTAATTTTCGACGCAGAGGAAGATCTGATCCGCAACAGGGCGGATCTCCACGTTGATGACCCGCTTGCGCTCATCCTCGATCTTCTCCTCCGCTTCCACAGCGTTTTCCAGAAGATTGCCGAAGAGTGAGCATATATCCGTCGTCCCGATAAAGCTGAGGCCGGAGGCATCCGCCAGCACGGTCACCCGGATGTTTCGGCGCTGACAGACGAGACTTTGCTCCGACAGTAGCACATCAATCGTATCATTGCCGGTTTTGATGCGTGTGTCATAGATTCTCACCAGCTCGCTGAGCTCTTCGTTGTCGATCCCCGCCCGGGCCATGCGGCTGCTGATGAAATGCTTAATGTCATGACATTTGATGGAGATGGCCTCCATATTTTCTTTCAAGTGCTCATAATGCCGTCTCTCCTGCTCGTGAAGCCGGGAGAGGACCTCCAGTTCACTTTGCAGATGGCCGGATTTTAGGAAGCCCGCCCTGAGCAGCAGAATGAACAGGCAGGCGATCGTCAGCAGAGCCCGTACCAGCATAGCCAGCGCCTGGCTCTCGGAAGCATAGATGTTCAAAAAAGCGTTGACAATGAGTACCAACCCCAGCGTGGCAACGATCATCAGCGTCACGTCGGAACTGCTGGCATCATCCAGGCTGAACGCTGCTGCACGCTGCCCGAAGAGGCGGTGGAGAAGGAACAGGACGCCTTCAGCCATGGCAAGCTCCAGAAAAAATGAAACCCAGAATCCCGCGGGCCAGCCCACGGCAGCATAGAGAGCGACATCCAGCTTGAGGAACACATTCACGATCAAACGGATCTCGTAAAAAATGTGTTGGCAGACGTAGCCGGTCGCAGCCGCCATCAAACAAGATCGGCAGGATAGCTGAAAGCATCGCTTCAGCATCGCGGCGGTCAACAGATACAGCGTGAGATAAAGCACCACAATGGCCGAGTTGCTGAGCACAGCGCTCCCGGCAGCCTGATCGATGCGCCAGTACCCCAGGGTAAGCGGGAGGCTGATCAGGAATAGCCCCAGCAGGTTCAACGTCAAACGACGCGCAAAATGCTCCGACCTGTTCGCACCTTTTGCAAACAAGATCGCGCCCTGCACCAGAATGATCAAAAACTGAAAGGTGCCGGCGGCATAGAACTGAAATCCGATCATCGCTTCACGCACCTCCTCTGGAAATCCACTCGTTGAACTGTAGCATAAAGGCCTTTTTCTTCGGCTGACTGATGGTCAGCTCATCCGGCCCCACTGTCACAGTATGGCCCTTGATGGAGCGGATATAGTGCGGATTCACCAGATAACAGCTGTTGCACATCATAAAATGATAGGGTGCCAGCTCCTCGGACAGCCTGGACAGAGAGTTCCGCGCCTCGACAAGATGGTCGCAGGTGTGATAGGTACAGCGATGCCCTGATACCTCGATATACATCAGATCCCGCACATGAAAGCGGTGAACAGCGGTGCCACTGACAATTGTGATGACTTGGCTGTCCCGCTGCCGAATGGCGAAGATGATCCGCTTCATCTTCATCTCAAAATCGAAGTAACTGATGGGCTTCTTGATGAAAGCGGTCGCGCCTACATCGTAGCCCTGAATGGCATAATCGCCCATTCTGGTCACAAAAACCAGCAGCACCGAGGTATCTGCCTCCCGCAGCTTCTTCGCAGCCTGCATGCCGTCCATCATCGGCATCCTGATATCCATGAACACCAGATCATAAACCGGTTTATATTTCTCCAGAAATGTGATAGGCTCCGGGAAGTGCGTGAAGCTGAATGTCTCCCCTGTTTTCTCTCCATACCGGTGGAGGCAGTCCGAAAGATATTCAACGGCCTCCTGCTCATCTTCCACAATTGCCACATTGATCACAGCCTTCACCTCCATATAGCCAGGATCTTTTGCTTGTCAGATAACAAGAGTATAGCACAGTAAGCCGAGAATATCCAGCATAAAACTTTTTGCTGCACAGCGTACAGCAGGGAACTTCCAGGCGTGTAAGGTATTTTTCGTGCGTTGATGAGACTCGATTTATTTAAGGATACCCCTCATAATTGCGCCCAAACCATCCACATCATCCCCGCTGACCAAAATTTCGAGAAAAAGCGCAATTCAAGCGCACTGGTTGCCCTTTTTGACGGAATGAGCTTCCGGATCACGCTGCTTTTCCTTGTTTTTCGTCGATGAAGGCGCGGCTATCAGCGTCGAATCCACAAT
>OBDM01000796.1_pt1 | contig 10772 bp, 9 predicted proteins | sample 1518281 | NCBI WGS metagenome assembly OBDM01 (sample SAMN01760942, study PRJEB22395) | human gut metagenome | reverse complement strand
GAACCTATGGCATACCAGGCGTTATACCGAAAATACCGCCCGAAGCGCTTTCAGGACGTGATCGGACAGGAGCACATTACCACCATCCTGAAGAACCAGATTCTGGAAGGGCACGTGGCGCATGCGTATCTCTTTACGGGCACGCGCGGAACGGGCAAGACCAGCACGGCGAAGATCTTTGCGAAGGCGCTCAACTGTGATGCTCCCATAGCCGGCGAGCCTTGCGGAGAATGCCCGAGCTGCCGGATTGCGGAAACCGGCGGCGTGGACATCATTGAACTGGACGCAGCTTCCAACACCGGCGTGGAAGATATGCGTGCGCTGATTGATAAGGCGCGTTTCGCGCCGCTTGACCTTCGCGTGAAGGTGTATATCATCGACGAGGCGCATATGCTTTCCAAGAGCGCTTTCAACGCGCTTTTAAAAACGCTGGAGGAGCCGCCCGCGCATGTCGTGTTCATTTTGGCCACAACAGAGCCGCAGAGCATCCCGGCAACGATCGTTTCCCGGTGCCAGCGGTTTGACTTCCACCGCCTTCGCGTGGAGGACATCGTCTCCTGCATGGAAAGCGTGCTGAAAAGTGCGGGTGCGTCCATTGCGCCAGAGGGCATGGTTGCCATTGCCCGCGCGGCGGAGGGCGGTATGCGCGATGCGCTTTCGCTTGCGGATCAGTGCATTTCCTTCTGCGGCGGCAACGTTGCGGCGGAGGACGTTTACGGCGTGCTCGGCAGCATGGAAAGCGATTTCCTGTTCGATGTCGCTTCGGCGCTCATCGCGGGCGACCGGGACGGCGCGCTGCGCCTGCTCGAGCGCGTGGTGAATGAGGGGCGTGATCTTTCGGTGTTCACGCAGGATCTTGCGCGGCATTTCCGCGCGCTGCTGCTCGCAAAGCTCTGCGGCCATTGCAGCGATATCCTGGATTGTACGGAGGACGCAATGCGCCGCTATGAGGAACAGGCCGCACACTGTGGCGAAAAGCGCCTTTCCCGGGCGATTGACGTGCTGCTCGGCGCACTTTCCAATCTGCGCTATCTGGCGCTGCCGCGCGTGCAGCTTGAATGTGCATTTGTGCGCATTACCACGCCGGAAGAGGAACCGCAAAGCCTTGATATCCTGCTTGAACGGGTAGAACAGTTGGAACAGAAACTGAAAAGCGGCGTGCCCGCACAAAGCGTTCCGCCAAAGGCTGCCACAACGCCCGCAAAGCGTGCGGCAGAGGATGTGCCCCCCTGGGAGGATGCGCCCGAACCCGCAGACGAGGCCGAATATATTCCCCCATCGGATGACGATGCGCCGCCCGCCCCGCCTGAGGAGGCGCCGCAAAAACGCGCAGAGAGGCCGGCCGCACCGGGGGGGAGCGCGAAAGCGCTTTGGGATGCCGCGCGCACAGCGCTGCAAAAAACAAACCCAACGCTTGCCGTGCTTGCACTCAAAGCGGCGGACTGGCGGCGCGACGGCGATACGCTCATCGTCCGCTTTGAGAAAAAACCGTTTTATGATGCCTTTGTCAAGCCGGAGAACTTTAAGCTGGCCGCGGACGCGCTTGCCGGCGCGGCAGGCGGAATGAAGCTGCGCGTGGCGATGGCAGGCGAGGATGCAGGGAACTCGCCTTCTTTGGAGGAAGCGGCCCGCAAGGCGTTCGGCGATATGTTGGAGATCGTGGAATAAACGTGCAAATTTCAGCGGCTTATGCAGGATTTTGCGCAAAATGTTGTAGAACGGACACCACATATGGTATAATACCTTGTTAGAATATACTTTGGCGTAATGGCCAACTCGCAGGAGGTTTTTATATGGCACGAGGCGGTTTCCCCGGCAGGGGCGGCAATATGCAGCAGCTGATGAAGCAGGCGCAGAAGATGCAGCAGGATGTGCAGCGCTTGCAGCAGGAGATTTCCGAACGAGAATTCACGGCCGCGGCAGGCGGCGGTGTGGTGAAAGCCACAGTGCTTGGCAGCAAAGTTGTGAAGTCGATTGAGATTGATCCTGCCTGCGTTGACCCGGACGATGTGGAGATGCTGCAAGACCTTGTGCTCGCAGCGGTCAACGAGGCGCTGCGCATGGCGGATGAAACCATGACGAGCGAGATGAACCGCGTGACCGGCGGCATGAACCTTGGCTTCTAAGCGCGCAGCAGGATGAGCATCGAAGCAATTAACGCGCTCACAATGCAGCTTGCACGCTTGCCCGGCATCGGTGCGAAAAGCGCGCAGCGCTTGGCATACCATATTTTGGATATGCCGGAAGGAAACGCGCGGGAACTTGCAGCGGCGATTACACGCGCGCGTGACACCGTGCGCTATTGCCCGATCTGCGGGAACTATACCGATGTTGAACCATGCGCCATCTGCGCGGATGCGGCGCGCAAAAGCGATGTGCTTTGCGTGGTGCGCGATGCACGGGATGTATTTGCGATGGAGAAGCTTCGCGAGTTCCGCGGGAAATATCACGTGCTGCATGGTACCATCTCCCCCATGGATGGCATCGGGCCGGACGACATCCGCATCAAGGAACTGCTTCAACGTGTGGAGCAGGAAGGCGTGAACGAGGTTATCCTTGCAACGAATCCGGATGTGGAGGGGGAGGCAACGGCTTCCTACATCGCGCGGCTGCTCAAGCCTAAGGGCGTGCGCGTCACGCGGATTGCGCATGGCATCCCGATAGGAGGCAACTTGGAATACGTGGATGAAATGACCCTGCTCAAGGCCGTGGAAGGCAGGCGCGAGATGTAAATTCGGGCCTTGGCGCATTGTTTTTCGGAATTGAAACGGGAATTTAAGGCGAAATTAATAATATGTTTACTTTTGTGCAACCTTTTGGGGCGCAAAATCGTCTATGATAAGAGTGATGAACAAACTATGAATTCTGACGGGAAGGGGGCGCGGCATGAAATCCTTTTGGAAACCCGTTGCGATGGCTTTGGCTGTGGGCGCTTTCGCTTGCGCCTGTGCGACTCCTGTTGGAGCTCAGCTCTCCGATGAACGCGCGCTTTCCGATGTGCAGCGCATCTATAAAAACGCGGCGCTTGTGGTGATGGGCGAGTGCGTGCAATCCCACATCAACAGCGAAGGCGATACCTGCTACGACCTTTCCGTGGAAGAAGTTGTGGCGGGTTATGCGCAAGCGGGGGATATTATCCATTGCACGCAGGGTGCGATGAAGGAAGGCGAGACCTATCTTCTCTACCTTGCGGAAGGCGAAGAGATGTACCACACTGAGGATATGCGCCGCTATGAGCTTCTTTCCGATGCGCCGCTGCCCGTTTCTGAAAACGGAACGGTTGCATTTGCGGGAACGCAGCTTGCGCTTTCCGACATTAAACGCGATATCGAGCGGATGGATGCTGTGATTACTGCGCCGGCGATCACGTATTATTACAAGGAGCTCGGCGCGCTCGTCGACGCGGCAGATGAGGTTTTCATCGGCCGTGTTGCATCCATTTCCCCGGTCAAGGATATGGCGTTTCGGTCTCAGGCGGATGGCACCATCATTGAAAACACGCTGCCCGCCGCCCTTGCACAGGTGGAAGCCTACGGCGTTTTGAAGGGCGCACTCAATTACGGAGATTCGGTTGACCTTGTGTATGCTCCGGCTATGAGCGCAAATCTTGTGGATGCGAGTACGCTTAAGGCGCTTTCATATGGCGAAGCGAACGCCCCTGCATTGGAAGAAGGCGAGGTTTACCTGTTTTTCCTGACGCAAAGTCCGGATGCGAAGCAGGCCTACCGCTTTTCGGTCAACCCGATGCAGGGATATGCGCGGGTGGACAAAGACGACCATGTGCATGTTTCCCATGTGAACAGCGCACTTGAAGGCTGCAAGGATCTTGGCAGCCTTGTGCGTGAAATCCGGGATATCATGGAGTCCTGAGCGCGCAAAACGCGGTTTATGCGGGCGAATCGGTTTCGTCCGCTTTTTGTTTTTGGGGAAAAGTTGAATTTGGAAAAATATTTTCTATTTATAAATATATTGACAAACTAAAAATAAAAGCGTATAACATATGAGAATCTCATGTGGGAAGGAGAAGTGGCAGATGCAACTGCTGTATTTCATTACGAACCGGGCGGATCGGATTCCGGCGGTGTTGGCGCGGCTTTCAGAAGCGGGCGTTAACGGTGCGACGGTGGTGAACTGTGAGGGCATGGCGCATATGCTTGCAACAAGCGGGGAAGCGCCCGCATTTTTCGGCTCTTTGCGCAGCCTGTTCAACACGGAGGAAACGGGGGAAGGCAAGATGGTGCTTGCCGTAATGAAGGATGAGACGATCCTTGCGGCAAAGGAGGCAATTCAAGCCGAATGCGGCAGCTTTGACGAACCGAACACAGGCGTAATGTTCTCTGTTCCGGTTATGCATTTTGAAGGAGTAATCAAAAACAGGCCATGAATACGTTGCTTTGTTTGGCCGCTGCAATGGCTTTGGGGCTATTGCTGACGCGCCTTGCGAAAAAAGTAAATCTACCAAATGTTACGGCATATCTGCTTGCGGGCCTTGCAGTGGGGCCGTATTGCCTGAACTTGTTTCATGAAGGCACGCTTGCTGGCGTTGCGCAGATCACAAGCGTTGCGCTTGGATTCATCGCCTTTTCCATTGGCGGCGAGTTCAAGCGCGAAAGCCTGAAGCGTGTGGGCGCGAAGGCTTTGATCATCACGGTGTTTCAGGCGCTTTCTGCGCTTGCGCTTGTGGATGTGGTGCTGATCGTCTGTGGATTTGATCTGCCGCTTTCGCTTACGCTCGGCGCAATTGCTACTGCAACTGCACCGGCAGCCACGTTGATGGTCGTGCGGCAATACCGCGCGCAGGGCACGATGACGAACACGCTGCTTTCCGTCGTTGCAATGGATGATGCAATCGGCCTGGCGGCATTTGCCATATCGCTTGCCATGGCGCAATCCCTTACGAGCGGTGCTGTGCCCACGCTGCAAAACATGCTTGTTTCGCCTTTACTGGAGATTGTGCTTTCCCTCATTGCAGGCGCGGTGCTCGGCACGGTGCTTTCGTTCCTGCTGCGCTTCTTCCGCTCGCGTGCAAACCGCCTTTCGCTGATGATTGCGGCAGTGTTTGCTGGGGTGGCAATTGCGGACAGATATGGGCTAAGCTCGCTTTTGACCTGCATGGCCATTGGCGCTGCGATGGTGAATCTCAGAGAGGATTCTGAAGCGCTGATTGAAGGGGTGGACCGTTGGACGCCTCCGCTGTTCATGCTGTTTTTCATTATTTCCGGTGCAGAACTGGATTTGCAGGTGCTTACCACGGTTGGCCTGCTCGGCCTGCTTTACATCCTTGCCCGTTCTGTGGGGAAGTATTTTGGGGCGTGGATGGGTGCATGCGTTGTGAAAAGCGAGCCGAAAATCCGAAATTACCTTGGCCTGACGCTGCTGCCGCAAGCGGGCGTAGCCATTGGCATGGCACAGGTGGTTATTACGAAGCTGCCGGAATACGGTGAGGAGATTCGCGCCGTTGTGCTTTGCGCAACGTTGGTCTATGAACTGGTTGGCCCCATCATCACCCGCATCGCATTGGAGCGCTCCGGCGAAATCCCGGCTTCCGCACTTCCAAAGCGGAAAAGCAAACCTGCTGCGCATTGATGCGGCAAAAAGCAGGGGCGGATCCAAAGGATCCGCCCCTGCTTTTTGTTTTTTCTTAGGGGTATCCGAATCAGACAAGGCCCTGCGCCATCATGGCATCGGCAACCTTCTTGAAGCCTGCGATGTTTGCACCGGCAACCAGGTTGTAACCAAGGCCGCATTCTTCTGCCGCCTGCACGGAAGCAGCATAGATGTTCTTCATGATGTTGTGCAGCTGTGCATCCACCTCTTCGGCAGACCAGGAAAGACGCTCGGAGTTCTGGCTCATCTCGAGGCCGGAAACGGAAACGCCGCCCGCGTTGACAGCCTTGGAAGGCGCAACGATGAGGCCCTTCTGCATGAGATAGAACAGCGCTTCATTGGTGGTGGGCATGTTGGCAACTTCAATATAATACTTGAGGTTGTTGGCGAGCATCTGATCCGCTTCTTTCATGCCGATTTCGTTCTGGAATGCACAAGGCATGCAGATGTCGACCTTCTGTCCCCAAGGCTTCTGGCCGGGGATGAACTGTACGCCGAACTTGTCAGCATAGTCCTGAACACGGTTGCGGTTGGAGGCACGCATCTCAAGCATATAGTCGAGCTTTTCAGGAGTCGCAACGCCGTCCGGATCGTAAATGTAACCGTCCGGGCCGGAGAGCGTGACGACCTTTGCGCCGAGCTCGGCGGCCTTCTTACAAACTCCCCAAGCCACGTTGCCGAAGCCGGAAACAGCGATTGTTTTGCCTTCGATGGAATCGTTCTCATGCTTGAGCACTTCGCAGAGATAGTACACAGCGCCGAAGCCGGTTGCCTCGGGGCGGATCAGAGAACCGCCGAAAGAGCGGCCCTTGCCAGTGAGAACGCCGTTCTCATAAGCGCCAACGAGACGCTTATACTGGCCGAACAGGTAGCCGATTTCACGTCCGCCTACGCCAAGGTCGCCCGCGGGAACGTCTACGTCGGGGCCGATGTGGCGATAGAGCTCAGTCATGAACGCCTGGCAGAAGCGCATGATTTCCATATCGCTCTTACCGGTGGGATCGAAGTCGGAACCGCCCTTGCCGCCGCCCATGGGCAGAGAGGTAAGGCTATCTTTAAACGTCTGTTCAAAGCCAAGGAACTTCATGACGGACAGGTTCACGTTGCGGGCGAAGCGCAGACCGCCCTTGTAAGGGCCGATGGCACTGCTGAACTGTACGCGATAGCCGCGGTTTACCTGGACCTTGCCGGCATCGTCGACCCAAGTCACGCGGAACTCAATGGTGCGTTCGGGCTCAACCAACCGCTCGAGCAGGCTGGTTTTCTGATATTCCGGGTGCTGCTCGATTACGGGCTCCAGCGAGGTAAGGACCTCTTCAACGGTTTGGATAAACTCCGGCTCGTGGGAATCGCGCGCTTTTACCTTGTCGAGTACTTCCTGAATGTAAGCGTTCATGGTTTGACCTCCGTATTAATGTTTCGAGAGTTGGATGACCGTAGGCGATCAGGGGCGCCCCAGTCACCATGGATATCATAAATCCGTTGCGTTGATATGTCAATATCAATTGTATACTTTGTGCGTGGAGTTTATAGTTTATTGTCGACAAAAATGCGTTATGTTAAGAAAATTAAGAAAAATACACGTTTTTCAATCAAGATGCAGCGTTCTTAAGGGAGTGTAATAATAAAAAACGTGAATTAAAATACATTTATTTTGAGCGGGGAAACATCGGAAAACAGACAATAAATGCAGGAAATCCAGGAAGTAAATTCTTAAAAAATGGTAATCGCATGAAACGTGCAGGACTGAAAGGCGAAAAAAGATTGGAAATTAAAAAAGCAGGAAGACTGTCTGCAAGTTCAAAATAAGCTTCCTGCAAGAAGAAAATGATAAAAAACGTATCAACTATGAAAAAAGCGCATTGGAGACAGCGCCCAGCCACCCACTGGGCGCACCATAAGCGGCGCACAATGTTCAGCTCCGAATACGCTTCCAAGCTGAGCGCGAAAGGAATCCGCCTGTGCATCCGGCACAAGAGCCTGGATTGTGCCCGCAAAGCCGCCGCCATGCACACGCCATGCACCGCCGCACGGGCCGAGGCAATTTTCCGCGAGTGCGAGCGCAAGGGACAGGCTCCGCTCTGCAACGGAGGAAACCGGATAAACATTTTGCAGCAACGCCATAGAGGATGCGCCGGAAGCCAGCATGCCTTTGCGGTAAGCCGCCATGTCCCCCGTTTGCAATGCTTCCGCCATTTGCAGCACGCGTTCGTTTTCCGCAAAAAAGTGCATTGCGCGCAGAAGGGCGCGGTCGGGTATGCGCCCGCGCAGCAGAGGAAGTTCTGCGCGAAACGCTGCGGGGGATACCTCGCCCAATACCTTGCAGCCGAAGCATTCTGCAACGGAACACATTTCCGCAGGGATGTCGGCATATTCCTGCGTAAGTCCTGCATGGCTGCCGCCTGCGTTCACAATAAAAAGCGAAACGCCGTGGGCGGCAAAATCGCAGGGAACCTTGCGGGCATCCGGACGGTCCGGATTGGCAAAATCGATGCAGTGCGCCCAGCCGAGCGCAGAGGCAGCCTGATCCATCAGCCCACAGGGCTTCCCAAAGTAGGAATTTTCGGCGGCTTGCCCGGCTTTTGCCAATTCGATGGGCGGAATTGTGCCAGCGTTGAACAATATGTTGTGAATTGTGCCGAGCAGGATCTCAAATGCCGCGGAGGAGGAAAGCCCGCTTCCCTGCGGTACATCAGAGAGGATGAAGGCGTCAAAGCCGCCTGTCCGGAACCCTGCACGCCGCAGCGCGGCCGCAACGCCGCGGACAAGCGCTGCGGAGGTGCCGCATTCCACAGCACAGGGGGCAGGATTTTCAAGGGAAACGGCGGCCTCACCGAAGCCCTTCGAGCAGACGCGCATGGTGCTCCCTTCATTGGGGCGCACGGCGGCAATAAGGTCAAGCGAGACTGCCGCTGCAAGCACGCGGCCATGCTGATGATCGGTGTGATTCCCGCAAAGCTCGGTGCGACCGGGCGCGCTGATGAGCGCTACGGGGAATTCTCCGAAACGGGCCGCAAAACCGCGAAGTACGCGGCGGTAGCGTTCTGTCTGCAGCGCTTTGCTGCCCTTCCCATACAGGAATTGGAACGCGGAGCTGCCTTCCGGCGCGGAAAAATATGATTCCCAGCGGCTCATGCTTTGAATTGCAGGAATAGGGTTCATTGCAGTGGCTCCTTACTCCATTATTTAATAAAACGAAGATAAAATCCATCCGGGGCACCCTTCTGTTCCACGAGGCGAAGCCCTGCAGCACTGCACAGCGCGGTGAAATACGCGGCATCCTGCCGGGCGTTTTCCATCACAATTCCGTATGTAACCTCAATGGATTCGCCGTTTGCATCGATGGTAAGTTCGGCCCAAAACGGTTCCGGGCTGGCGGAAACAATGTTGGCATCCCAAATATGAAATTCCCCGCCGCTCCGCAGCACCCGCGCTGCCTCGGCAACAGCCTGCGCCTGCACGGGCTTTGGCATATACATCAGTGCATAAAACGCGGTGACATGGTCGAAAGAGGCGTCGGGAAACGCCAAAGCGCGCGCATCCATCAGGAGCTTCCGAAACCCGTCAGGCGCTTCGTCAAGCTCTTCCTGCCGGTTGTCAATGGCTGTGACCTGCGCCTGATAAATTCGGCCGATTACCCCCTCCCCGCCTCCGCCAATGTCGAGGATCTTCCCCTGCAGGGTTTTCTTGAGCACCAGGTTCAGCATGGTTTTATACCCTCCGAAACAAGCATTGTTATCGACGAAAAATCCCACAAACGCTCACCGGCATGGTATTGGGCGATGCGCTTGTCGAAACGCGCGTTTATCAGCGTAAGCAGTTCAAATTGCTCTGCTTCGCTCAGCGCGCAGGGGTTTATGTGGAGCGCCTTTCTCACAGCATCTATATTGCTTAGCCGCCGGCATTCGATTTGCTCGATTGCAAGCGTGTCCGAAACGGAAGCGTTGTCAGGCGCATAATCCATCACGGTAAACAGGCTCACATTTACATGAACAAACCCTGCTTTTTCCAGCTCGCGCGGATATTGGTGCTCATCCATCTCAAAGGCGCCGATGGTTTCACTGCCCGGAAAGCGGTCTAAACCATTCCATGCCTTTTCGATAAGCGCCTGCTCTGCCGCGCTTATGGGAGCTCCGTTTTCCTTCACGCCGAGTCGGGAACGGACGGAAAGGACGGAGATTCGCCCACCGGGCTTCAGCACCCTGAACTGCTCTCCAAAGAAGGGTTCATGAGGAACATGCTCGGCAACAGTGTGAGAAAAACAAACGTCGAATGTACGATCCGCAAAGGGCATTGCGGTTGCATCTGCATTTACAAAATCGCAATGAAGACCAAGCGCGCGTGTCTTTTCCCGGGCAAATGCAATATGCCCCGCATCACGATCAAGCCCTGTCATTTGGATGCCGGGCCTGTATTGCAGTAGACGGTGGCAGAATGCGCCGCCCGCGCAGCCAACCTCCAGAACATGGTCTCCGCATTTTGCACCGATTGCCCGCAGCCACAGCTCCTTATTGCCGTCGTGAAAACGCAAACTCCGGCTGCGATATAATTCTCCGGTGGTTTGCACATACTGTGACCAAAAATCACGCATCTGTTTCGCCTCCTGTCCATTTGAATGCATCAAATACCAACATCGAATGACATGTTGGTTTGAAGGGCTGCAAAACCCGCGGCATGCCCTAATCGCTTGCCATAGTATTCATTAAATTATAGCATAGATTTGGCATGCGCGGCAGTCCATGGCGGCAGGAATGCGCCGATTTTCTGGAGCGGTTCCACCCCAATGGGACTGCAGCGGGAATGCGTTTTAAAAAGCGGGCGAATGGTACCGGAAGGGGGTGCAGCAAGGAAGCGAATGTGCTGCAAAAAATGTGGGCGCCCTTAAGGACACCCACAATGGTGCCGGAAGTGGGACTTGAACCCACACGGTATCGCTACCAACGGATTTTGAGTCCGTCACGTCTGCCAATTCCATCATTCCGGCGAAATTACAAGAAATAGTTTACCACAATTTAAAAAGGTTCGCAACCATAAAGTACTCGCCTGCGTTATAAGGATAGGGTATAATAAAATATATGCCATGCCCGCAATCTGGAAACTGAAAGAAACGCAAGGAGGAACGATCCCAATGAAACGGAAAAGCTTAAAGATTGTTGCCGCGGTGC
>OBDM01000781.1_pt1 | contig 10982 bp, 8 predicted proteins | sample 1518281 | NCBI WGS metagenome assembly OBDM01 (sample SAMN01760942, study PRJEB22395) | human gut metagenome | reverse complement strand
TGCTCGAAATGCCTGAGCACTATTGCCAGAGCTGCGGCATGATACTCACGCCCGACGACTGCGGCACCGATGCCACGGGCACCGCGACCGATCATTACTGCAAGTGGTGCTACGACCACGGCAAGTACACCTACGACACCACCATGGAGGCGATGATCGAGGATTGCGCCCCGCGGCTGGCGCAAAACACCGGCATGTCGCTCGACGAAGCCGTCTCGCTCATGGGCGCCGTCCTGCCGCAACTGGAGCGCTGGCGCACCGTGCAGGAAAACGAGGAGCGCTACGGCTCCGAAGCGCGGGTGCGCTATGGCGATGAGGCTATCGATGCAGCAAACGAAGCACTGCTGGATATGGACCCCGAGACATGGAACGACATGAAGGAACTTGAACGCGCTATTCTGGGTCAACTCTCGATTGCCATGGGCATTGGCGACCCAGGGAGCAACGAGGCCCACAAACTTGTCGCAATGCACCGTCGATGGATTGCCCTTAACTGGGGACGCGAGCCCCAAGACGAAGCATACCTGGGCCTCGCCCACGGCTATCTTGCCGATCAGCGCTTTGTTGACTACTACGACAAGCCCTGCGGCACCGGAGCCACGGCGTTTCTGATCCAGGCCATCGAGTCGTCGTTGACGCGCGCATAGACCGCGGCTGCTTTGGGTATTTCAATCGAAACCTCAACCGATTGGAGACCCATGGCTACTAATCATGAGCTCACGCTGTACGTTATGACCGGCTGCCCGTATTGCATAAAAGTCAAGCGATTCCTTGCCGATAACGGCGTGACCATTCCCGAGCGCAATATCTCGACCGATACCGAGGCCGAGCAGACGCTCATCGCCGTCGGCGGAAAACGCCAGGTTCCCTGCCTATTCATCGACGGCAAGCCACTCTACGAGTCGAGCGACATCATCGCATGGGTACAGAAGAACCTGCTCTAGTACGCGCATCCCGTCCGTTCCATAGTCATTGGGGACGCTCTTAAATGACCAGTCGTTAAAGAACGTCCCCGATGACTAGCTAGTCGTTAAAGAACGTCCCCAACGGCTAACTAGCCGTGGAAGCGGGCTATGGGCGCAAGCGGCTGTTCGCGAAAGACACGATCGACGGCGGCGCGGTATTCGTCGACCTTTTTAGTCTTGCGCACGAGCTTGTGAACGGTAGCGGGGTCGGCGAAGGCGCATTTGGCGTAGAACCACCACTCCTTCATGCGAAAGACCGCGTTACCGCCAATCTCTTCTGCATATGCCGCAAACAGCGTGTCATGGAAACGATGCAGTTCGGCTGCCGTGGCAGCAGGGCCGCCCTTGACTATGCGAGCCAGCGCGGGGTTCGCAAGCAAGCCACGCCCCAGCATCACATGGCGTGTGCCGGGATAGGCCTCCACCAGCGCATCCATATCCTCAAGATCAAAAATATCGCCGTTATAGGCAACCGGGAACGGCGCACGCTCCAGCGTCTCGCCATAGAACTCCTTGCGCGGCGAGCCCGTATAGCGGTCCTTTTGCACACGCGGATGCACGATTAGCTCTGCCAGCGGCATGCGGCAATACAGATCGAGCACACGCTCATACTCGTCGTCGTCCTCGAGCCCCAGCCTAGTTTTGACCGATACCGGCAACGGCGACCGCTCGCACACATCGCTCAAGAACACCTCGAGCTCGTCCAAGTTGCGCAAGAAGCCCGATCCTTTACCCTTGGCAACAACCGTACCCGAGGGGCAGCCAAGGTTGAGATTGACCTCACGGTATCCCATGTCGGCGAGCACCTGTGCCGCCCACACAAACTCGTCCGCGTTCTTGGACATGAGCTGGGGCACTACGTTGAGCCCATGGTTATTGGCAGGATCGATCTCCTTAAACGCCTTGCCGCCAAAGCGGTTTCCCACCCGCGGCGGCGGCAAAAACGGCGTGTAATAGCAATCGAGTGCACCGAAGCACTCCGCATGCACGCGACGGAACACATGCCCGGTAATCCCCTCCATAGGGGCAAGCGAAAGAATCATCTACTCTTCTCTCATATCAACGAACGTGACAAAGGGGCCGTCCCTTTGTCACATTATTCGGAGCGCAGGGCCTCCACGGGATCCTTCCTGGACGCGCTACGGGCCGGCAGCAGGCCAGCGACAACCGTCAGCAGCACCGAAATTGCAATGAGCACCAGCGCATCCTGCACGGGCAGGCTCATCAGATTGGGTACCTGTTTGGCAGTAAGCGCCCAGGTATTAACCGGGAAGCTCACGGCCACCACGACGACAATGGCAAAGACGCCGGCAATGAGGCCCTCGATAAAGGTCTCGGCATTGAATACGTTGGCCACGTTACGCTTCGACGCGCCGATCGCACGCAGGATGCCAATCTCCTTTTTGCGTTCCAGCACGCTGATGTAGGTGATGATGCCGATCATGATGGAGCTCACCACCAGGCTGATACTCACAAATGCGATGAGCACCAAGCTGATGGTGTTCACGATGTCGGTCACCGAGCCCATGATGATGCCCATGTAGTCGGTGTACGAGATTGTCTGCTCATCGTGGCCAGAGGCTTTGACCTGCTTGTTGTACGCGTCGATGTGGTCGAGCACGCGCTCCTTGGCCTCAAAGTCGCGCGGGAAAATCTTGACCGAGATGGGGTCTGCCTCGTCCGCATAGCCCAACGTGGTCAGATTGTTGTCGTAGGTGAGCTTCGACGCCTTGGCATAGCTCATCATGAGCGAACTCAGGTCCTCAGCGTCCATGTTGAAGTGGATGGCACGAGCAAAGGCGCTCGCATCCACACGCATAGCGCTCGCCAAGTTGGCAAAACTCGATGACATCTGCGTCGCCATCTGGCCCATGAGCCCTGCCGCGCCCGCCTTGAGCTGGGACGATACCGTCGACGCTATCTGCTCGTTGATTGCCCTCATCACCTGATCCATAGCCTGCTGCAGATACGGAGCCAGCTGCTTTTGCACATAGTCGGCCATCGCCTGCTGCAGGCGCTCGGCCAGGGCATCGCCGCCGAGTGCCTTGAGCTGGGCCAGGATTTGCTGGGCTGCGGCATCATTCTCAAGATACGCCGAGAATGCGGAAGCAAGCTTTGACGCGTCCTTAAGATCTTCGGGTGTCAGCGCCCTAAACTGATCAGACTGCAAAAAGCCCTCAAACAGTTGGTTGGCAAGCATTCCCACCTGTTGCATTTGCTCGGGCGTGAGCTCCAGACCGTCAAAGATGCCCGAGAAATCTGGGGACGGTGCTTCTGCCATGATGTCACTGAAGTCGATGTCCTTGCCCACGCCCGAAAGGTCAATATCCAACCCGGACAAGTCAATACCAGAAAGGTCGATACCGCCGGCCGCACCCGAAAGCGCAGATGTATCGAACGAAAATGCACTCTTGAGCGCCGCCTCGTCCACACTGAACATGCTGCCCAGATCCACGCCTTGCTTGGCCTCGCCCTGCAGTTCATCGAAAGACTTGCCCGTAAAGACATCTGTCTCGGGGTGAGCAAGCTGCTCCTGCACAATCTGCGAATTTGCGGCGCGTTCCATAAGCTGACGAGTCAGTGCATGCGTATAGGCAATGCCCGGGGTCAATGCGCTCGCGTTGGCCGTCTCATTAGGTCGCACCACGCCCACAATGCGCACGTCAATACCGTCGGCAACCTTGGCCGTCATAAAGTCGGCATCGTCAGACATGTCAGCCCACATGCCGGTCTCTTCGTTTTTGCGATACGCATCGGCCGGCGACAGCACCTTAAACGTCGTGGACAGCGCGTCGTCGTAGGTAAAGTCGGTGCCGGTCTCGGGCGTTTCGATCTTACCGTCGGCCGTCATAGCGCTGTTTACCAGATCGTTGAGCTCATCGATATCCAGCGCACCGATGCTGTAGAGCGTATAGTCGCCCACCGTGCCACGACTCGAAAGCACCATCACGGCTTCGTTGGCAGACGTGGGCCAATGACCGGCGACGACATCGTACTGGCTGTCGAGCAGACTCTGGTCGTCGATCATCTCGTTAAAGACCGAGGTTCCCATGGATTCCATGCTCACCGTTGCCGCCGAGCTCGCGCCTCCGCTCATGGCCTCGGTCATGGCGTTGGGCACCAGCCGGACAGGCTTCTCATCGCCCTTGCCGGCACGATAGACAACCGGCGATACACCGTAGCCGTACTGAATGGCGTTGACCTCTTTGTCGATGCCGTCGCCACCGGCATCGAGCCATGCCTTAAAGCTCGTCATGTCGTTGGACTTAACGCTCGCAAACATATCCTTTACAGCCGTGACCACGGGAATCTTATCGGTTCCCTGAGCCTTGCCGCCGGCACTGTCGTCGGACGAATCCACGTTTTCAGACGAGCCATCATCCGTAGCCCCCTGTCCGCCCATCATGGACGACAGGTCGTAATCCTGCTTGGAAATGGTGAGTGGGTAGCTCGAGAGCGTATCCTCCTCGACCTTTTTGATGTAGCCGTTTACGCCGTTGGACAGCGCCAGAATCGCCGCGATACCGATAATGCCAATCGAGCCCGCAAAGGCCGTCATGGCCGTGCGGCCCTTCTTGGTCATGAGGTTTCGGGCAGAAAGCCCCAGCGCCGTCACAAAGCTCATCGAGGTTTTGCGCGTAGGCTTGGCCTCGCGGCGCGTGGCGTCAGCGACATCGAAAGGATCGGAATCATCGGTGATCTTGCCGTCCGCCAGGTTGACGATGCGCGTGGCGTATTGGTATGCCAGGTCGGGATTGTGCGTGACCATGATGACCAGACGGTCGCGCGCAACTTCTTTGAGCAAATCCATAACCTGCACGGATGTCGTTGAATCCAAAGCGCCAGTCGGCTCGTCGGCAAGGACGATCTCAGGGTCATTGATCAGGGCGCGGGCAATGGCCACGCGCTGCATCTGCCCGCCCGATAGCTGGCTCGGGCGCTTGTTAACGTGCTCGCCCAAGCCGACTTTCTCCAACGCCTCGCGCGCACGCTGGCGACGCTCGGCATGCCCCACGCCCGTGAGCGTGAGCGCCAGCTCCACGTTTTCCAAAATGGTCTGATGCGGAATGAGGTTATAGCTTTGGAACACAAAGCCGATGCGGTTGTTGCGGTAGGCATCCCAATCGCGATCGTGAAAGTCTTTGGTCGAAATACCGTCGATCAGCAGGTCGCCAGAATCGAAATGATCGAGCCCACCGATAACGTTGAGCATCGTAGTTTTGCCCGACCCCGAAGGTCCCAGAATGGCCACGAACTCGTTATCGCGAAAAGACAGGCTCACGCTGTCGAGCGCTACCTGCGTAAACGACTGCGTAACGTACCTTTTGCAAATACCTTTGAGCTCCAGCATGGACGGCAACCTCTCCTGCGCAGGCACCCTGCCCGCTCTCCTCCGCCGTTCGTATTCGACCCTTTTGTCCTACTCTATCCCCATTTTTTGCCGACGCCAGTGAGGAATGTAACAAACCGCGCAAAAAACGAACGGGACGGCGCCCAAAAGAAGAGGTCCCGAGCGGGACCTCTATATGGTGGAGCTTATCTTGAAAGGCAGCAGACTACTTCGCACAGCGACACACGATCCTCGCTATGCTTTACGCGGTTTTTACTGCTCGCTATTCGCAATCGCCTGGTCGATAAGCTTGTCGAGTGCTGCGCGCTGCTCGGCGGAGCTGATGGCTCCCACGATTGGATCCCCTACGATGTTGCCATTCTGATCGATGACATACGTTGTCGGGAACGAGAACAAATTTGACGTAAACTTACCGGCCTCGCTATCCGACTTGAACCAGATGTTCTTATATGTCACGCCCTTCTTGCTCAGCACGTCCTTGGCATCTGCAATCTCGCCCTTGTTGCCATCGAGCGTAAAGGAATTGACGCCCACGACCTGGCCGCCCTTCTTGGCAAGCTCCTGATTCAGGTCCTCAAGGTCGCTCAACTCACCCACGCACGGTTTGCAAGTGGTGAACCAGAAGTTCATGACGGTGACCTTGTTCTTAGAGAACAGCTCGTCGCTGTTCACGTCGTTGCCATCCAGGTCCTTGCCCGTAAAGCTGGGGAACTTCGTCGCCTCGCTCGAAGCATTGGCACCAGCCGTCATGCCAGCGGCCGAAGCGTCGACGCTCTCGCCTGCACTCGGCGTGCTTCCACAGCCGGGGAACTCCTTCTCCAGGCTCTCGAGCTTGTCCTCGATCTCCTTGATCTGCTGTGCACCGGCCTTGAGTGTCTTAAGCTCATCCGCCGTGAACTCATCCTTGGCGCCGTCGATGGTCTTGAGCAGGAAATCGCCGTAATTGCTGCCGTCCTCAATCATTGCCGAGTCTTTATTTGCCGCATTGAATACCTTTTCCCACAGCGCGTTATCACTCGAAAAGATCTCGTTCTCCTTCTGCATGAGCTTCGCATACAGCTCGGCGGCCTCGTCGGCATTGGCCGGCTTCTGCGCAGTGAGTTCTGCGATCTTAGGATCGGAGCTCGCAGATTCGCTCACATTGCCACCGGGCGCCGAACATGCCACAAGGCACAAGGCCAATACCGGCACCATAAACAGGGCCGCAATCTTAGAAAGCTTCATAGTCATTCCTCCGTTTTGTCGAAGCTTGTTTACTTTTTATCGGCGGTCAAGGGAAGCTTTTCCGCCGACACATCCAGGCCATAGCGATAGCTGATGGCATCGACAGGACAGGCCCCGATGCACTTTCCGCACCGGATACATTCGGCATGATTGGGCGCGCGGACCACATCAACGTCCATCTGACAAACCCTTGAACACTTGCCGCACGAGACACATTTGCATGCGTCAACCCGAATCCCCAGTAGGGACACCCTATTCATGAGCGCATAGAATGCGCCAAGTGGACAAATCCATTTGCAGAAGGGGCGATAGAACAAAACGCTCAGCACTACCACGGCAATGAGAACGGCAAGTTTCCAGGTAAAGAGCTGCCCCAGCGCAGATCGAATGCCGGCGTTGGCAATGGCCAGCGGAATGGCGCCCTCGAGCACACCCTGTGGACAGATGTACTTACAAAAGAACGGGTCGCCCATGCCCACGTCGTTAACCACCAAGACGGGCAGCAGCACCACGGCAAACAGCAGCACGACGTACTTGATGTACGTGAGCGGCTTGAGCTTTTTCGTGGAGAACTTTTTGCCGGGAATCTTATGAAGCAGCTCCTGCAGCCAGCCAAACGGGCACAGAAAGCCGCATACAAAGCGTCCCAGCAGCACGCCGAGCAAAATGAGCGTACCGGTAACATAGTAAGAAAAGTTGAACTTGGATGAACCTACCACCGACTGGAACGACCCGATGGGGCACGCACCCGATGCCGCGGGGCACGAATAGCAATTAAGTCCAGGTACGCAGACTGTTTTTCCCGCGCCCTGATAGATGCCGCCTTTGGCAAAGTTTGGCAGGTGAATGTTGGTGACCAGCGTCGCCGCCGCCTGAATGAATCCGCGAAATCGGGCCAAAACATGCGACGCAGTGTTTTCTCTTTTATCCAATTCCGATACACTCCAAGCACAGCCTAATCGCTTTGGCCAGCACGGCATCCGCCTCGCCACGCATAACACCAAAGCACACCATGGCAATTCCGACGATCAACAAAGCGACCTGTACCACGGGCTTTACCGCTTTGAACAACCTGACCACTCCTTTCGTTACGCGACCATTGGACCATATCGACTATAAAATCCGTGTTAAGCGCGATTTGGAATGTGCAAGGAGACTGTTATGCGTATTTTGATCGTCGAAGACGAGCGAGCGCTGTGCGATGCAATCGCGCGCAGCTTGCGAAACTTGGCGTACAGCGTCGACTGCTGCCACGACGGACAGGAGGCGCTCGACCTGCTGGGCGTCGAAGTCTTTGACCTCGTGGTACTCGACCTCAACCTTCCCCGTATCGATGGCATGACCGTGCTCAGGGAACTTAGGAAAACCGACTGCGAGACCAAGGTACTGATTCTGTCCGCACGCGGCGAGGTCGCCGACAAGGTCGCCGGACTCGATGCCGGCGCCAACGATTACCTTACCAAGCCGTTTCATCTTGACGAGCTTGCGGCAAGGATCCGCAGCCTTACCCTCAGGCGCTTCGCACAAAGCGACATAGTATTAACCTGCAGAAAGCTCAGCTTTGACACCAAGGCGCGCATCGCTTCCGTGGACAGTGAAGCTCTATCTCTTACACGCAAGGAAACGGGAATCTTGGAATACCTGATGCTTAATCAGGGGCGACCGGTAAGCCAAGAGGAGCTTATCGAGCACGTTTGGGATAGCAGCGTGAACAGCTTTAGCAACGCAACCCGCGTTCATATCTCGTCACTCCGCAAAAAGCTACGCAGCGCTTTGGGATACGACCCGATTCGCAATCGGATTGGAGAGGGCTACGTTATGGAGGATAGCGAATGAAAAGGCTTTCGCTGCAATGGCGCATAACGATTACGACGGCACTGCTCACGTGTGCGGCATGCGTGCTGACGAACTGCCTGGTCGGCTATACGGGCATGCGCTACATGGATGCCATCGGCAGTAACATCTCGGCCTTTAACGCAACCGGCGAAAATTCGCCCCAGGCGTTCGACCCAACGAAAGCGACCCCCGATGACGAGGTCACGATCGTCGTAAACGACGCACAGGAGTCTTTTGGCACGACAGCCTGGTACATCACGGCTGGAGTAACACTCCTTGGCGGCGCGCTGGCATACTTTGTGAGCGGCCGTGCACTCAAACCGCTACGGGCTTTTGCGGCCCAGGTCGAGCGTGTGCAGCCTGACAACCTAAGCGAAATCAGGCTCAGTGAAGATGTGCCCATCGAGCTACAACGATGCAGCGCCTCTTTCAACGACATGATCGCCCGTCTTGGCGAAGGGTTCTCTGCACAGCGTCAGTTTACCGGCAACGCCGCACACGAGCTGCGCACCCCGCTCGCCCTTATGCAAGCACAGATTGAACTATTCATCTCCGAGCACTCCGGTTTGCAACCCGAAACGGCCGAGCTGCTCGGCCTGCTACAAGAACAAACCGAGCGCATGTCTCGAATGGCCAAGGTATTGCTCGAGATGAGTGAGCTCCGCAGTGTTCCTTGCGAGGACGATGTGGAACTTGGTCCCTTGTCCGAAGAGGTCCTCACCGACCTTGCACCACTTGCCGAAAATAAGGGCATAGCCCTCAATTGTGCTGGAGACGCTCTAGTAATCGGGAGCGACACGCTCCTCTATCGGCTGGTGTTTAACCTCCGCTATAGCCGCACCGACTCGAGCGTTACCGTCTCCATCTGCGACAACGACAGCCACGTGTTCCTGCGAGTCGAGGACCAGGGCCCGGGAATACCCAAGCAGTACCGTGAAAGCATCTTCCAACCGTTCTTTCGTCTAGACAAATCCCGCAGCAGGGCATACGGCGGCGCAGGACTCGGACTAGCGCTCGTTTGGGAGATTGCAGCTCTTCACGGTGGCACAGTGGAGGTCGAAACAAGTTCCGAGAACGGGACCACCATGCTCGTAAGCCTTCCAAAACGATCCGCAGCGTCAACCGAGCAGTAAAACGAAAGGGGTCCCGAGCAACAGGAGTACAATTGCTGCTATTGTTGCCAGCTGTTGGGAGATGGAAGATGGACTGCGATGGCTACCCATGCGTTCCCATGCCGTTGATGTGCACTGCCTTTGTGCCGGGGCAGATTGACGCTGCGGTTGCAGGCATTTCCGACCCCGATTCACGCACCATCGCCACGGCAGAAGCGCTGTACTTTCGCGGACAGGCCGCCCTCGCTGCCAAGACGGCGCGCCCCTATCTTGACGCCACCGATTCCGCACTGCGCTATTCCGCATGCTTTATCTGCGGATACGCCAGCCTGTCGCTCAACCGTATCGCCGACGCCCGCCGGTGCTTTGCTGGCATCCTCGATACGCCGGCCAACGAGGAATCGCCCGCCATCCACGCCACGCATATCCTGTTCTCCTCGGCCGCAAGCGTCCTGCTGCACTTGCCTTCCCCGTATTCTGCCGAAGAGTTTTATCCGCTTGCGGCGCATCTGCCCGAAGGCCTGCGCCTGTTCGCCAGCTACGTGATGGCGCATGCCCTGTACCTGCGCGGCGAATATGGCCGCAGTCTGGGCATGGCGGAAAACGCCCTGATTATGAAACAGGGAAGCTATCCGATCTCGGAACTGTTCCTGCACCTGGCAGCCTCCATGGCATGCATGAGCCTCAAGGACATCGACGCCGCAAAGGCACACTTCGAAACCGCTTGGAACATTGCGCGTCCCGACGGCCTTATCGAGCTCATTGGCGAGCATCACGGCCTTTTACAGGGGCTCATCGAGGCGTGCCTAAAAACGCAATACCCTGACGACTTCGCTCACATCATCGAGATCACGTATCGATTCAGCTACGGTTGGCGGCGCATCCACAACCCCGATTCGGGCGAGGACGTGGCCGACGATCTAACGACCACGGAATTCACCATGGCCATGCTCGCCTGCCGTGGGTGGACCAACGCCGAAATCGCACGCCATATGGGAGTATCGCCGGGCACCGTCAAAAACCGCCTATCCGGCGTATACGCAAAGCTTGGCATCGGCACACGCGCGGAGCTGGTCGCGCATATGTTGCGTTAGCGACCGGGCTGCCAAGCGCATCGAACGCGTTCCGGAACCCGGCGCTTCGCTCGATCAAATTGGACATTTTGGCCATCGAACGGCACTACCGCCACGGGGCGCCTTCTCGCAAAATTGGATTATTTCCACCGATACCTGCGGGATGGGAGCCGAAGATGCTTGATCGCCGTTCGCTACTTGTTGCCGGAGCGTCCTCGCTGGCGAGCATTATGTTGCCGCGCGTGCCGGGAAGCGCAAACGCCTTCATATTGCCGTTCGCGCCCACCGAAGCCTATGCCGACGAAAAAGACCCCTTCAGGGTGCTCGTTCTCTCGCGTACCATGTTTGGTGTGGTCGTGGTCGACGTCGCCAACAAGAATACGCCCATCACGGGTCCCCAGGTCACCCTCACATCGCGCTA
>OBDM01000776.1_pt1 | contig 11044 bp, 14 predicted proteins | sample 1518281 | NCBI WGS metagenome assembly OBDM01 (sample SAMN01760942, study PRJEB22395) | human gut metagenome | reverse complement strand
AGCTGGCAAAATTCATGGACGTTCGCCAGAGATACGATCTGTAAAGTGTATGGTGTCAGAGCTTCGAATCTGACTATGAGCAGCTATGACATAGACGGCTATGACTGGCATGACGGATTCACAGCGACTTTCATAGCAAGACAGAGAACAGCAGAATACGATCCGACTGTATCTTCGACTCAAAGATACGTCAAATACACAGCAAATGTGAAATTTAATGTGATCAGTCTGAAGTCTTCAGACTGTGCAGATTCAAGATATGATCTAGACATCAAGTATGAAGAGTAGACGCATGAAGACTTCAGCTAGCTATTTGTCTAAGCCTCAGAAAGTTCTTATAAAAGCAGTCATTTGATTTTACATTTGATTCAGAATAGCGTATGATATCATTAACCAATCAAATGGTAAATTGAAAGGAACAAAATGAATGATATGTTTGAAGAAGCTGAAAAGAAGTTTGGCAATGGCAAGTATGGTGACGTAGTTGTCATGTCAAAAGACAAATTGAAAGTGCTATTAAAGTTCGCAAAAACTTTTGATATGTATGACATTGACAATGATCCTGGCATCTTAGTCTTAAAATGCAAACCAGATACTGTGATCTGGCATAGAGATATGCCATCTTGGAATTTTGCCAAAAAAGTTCTATGCAAAACATATGCCTTGTCTGCATCTTCATTAAGATTGACTCTATTTGAACAACGAGGTAAGTCTTTCGAAGCTAGTTTTGTATGTAGTGATTGCAAAGATGAGTCTGACAACTTTGAAGAGTATAAAGCCAGATATAGATATGACGATTTGTGTGCTTGCATCAAAGTTTGGAATCGGAAGACATATACTATATATGAAGTTAAATGTGCAGGCTGAGAATCATACAAAAATTTGCAATCTTGTAGAAGATTGCGGCTTCTATTGGCAACATAATGTAGAAAAGATTGGCAATGAGTAGAAACATCGAGCATTTGACTATGTCAGACCATCCGTTCAGCAGATGCATCTGGTTCTGGTGGCAGAAGCCCAAGAAGATGTCAGATGAAGACTTTGCTTCTGTACTGTCATCTCTGACAGAACAAGCATTGACACTGAGACAGATTCAAGACATTGTCGGTTCTGGTCTGAGATACGCTAACAAGTTTGCCTGTCAGATCCTCAGAGAAGATAGGCTAGATGATTACGCGTATTCAGACCAGACTTTTTACTTGTATGAAGACTTCAGTCAGCTGCTGTTGCCAGAGCCAGGTCTAGTCTGTCATCTAGCGTCTAATTCGGATCGAGTCAATCATCCAAAGCACTATGCTGCAAACAAGCCATTCGAATGCATAGAGCTTGCTGACAAGTATTCGTTCGCTTTGGGAAACGCTATAAAGTATGCATTCAGATATGAAGACAAAGACAGACCAGTTGAAGACTTGAAGAAAGCTAGCTGGTATATTCGATACGCTGTAGATCATGATGATCGGTTCTTGGAGCCAATAGACTGGCATGACGAAGATCTGTGCAATTCTTACATCGACATTCTTCAGAATGCAGAGAAGAACAAGAACATGCAGCAGTTCTGGAAGCATTTCAAGAATGGTGAGACAGACTCATGTCTGAATGATCTTGAACAAAGAATAGCAGAACTGCAGAAAAGCTAAGACAATGCAAGACATAGTCTATTTCGTTTGCAGCATTGACTAGACCGATAGAAAGCTGCAACTACGACAAAGGAGATGGACCTTGAGCATTGAGACGGAATCGTTTGACTTGACCTTTGGCAGCATCCACTATGCCGGCACGAGGCTCACTATCCCGATTGACGATGACGAATACATGTTTTATCGGGTAGAGATCGCCAATCATCGGCGTGGCTCTTCCAGCTTGGTGGCGTTTCACCTCGACAGGGACGACTCCCGCCCGGAGCATAAGACCGTTGGCCAATCTGCAAGCGCTTATCTGAGCGTGGACGAGGCAAAACAAATCATGCAGGCACTGCAACAGGCAATCAAGGAGGCGGACGACGAGTGACAAGGCGATGCCGTTGGGCAGGAAGTTCAAGGTTCGGTTGACCATCACGCCTGAGGAAACCGGAACGCCAGTGGACATGCTGAGATTCACGTTCACCAGTAGATGGACAGCAACGAATACGGTTGCAGCTTTGTCTTAGACTTTGAAAGACTCTTGCAAAAAGTCGTCATTTGATTTTACATTTGATTCAGAATAGCGTATGATATCATTAATCAATCAAATGGTAAACTGAAAGGAATTGAGATGTCAGACAAAGAGTTCAGTCTAAGATGCGACATTCTGTCATTGCGAATTGCTGGCAAGATAGACAGTCGTTTCGATACTGAGAAAGCAATCAGTACAGTATATTCTAAGGGGCAGATCATGAATAAGCCAAAAGTCAAGCTGGTCGGTCAAGACGGCAATATCTTCAACATTCTAGGCATTGCATCTAGAGCTCTGAAAGAGGCTGGATATGCTGATGAAGCCAAAGAAATGCAGACAGAAGTCTTTGCTTCAGATTCGTATGAAGAGGCTCTTGCTATTGTCTTGCAATATGTAGACGAAGCTGACGATGATGACGAATACGAATGTGAAGAATGCGGCAGCGTTATTGATAGCGATGACTATGAATGCTATGGTGGTCTATGCGAAGAATGCTATGAGAATGGATCTATGTAGCAGCAAAAGCATCAGATCATTGTCGAGCTTGTTCTGATTCAGATGATTCTCCTGTAATTTTACATTTGATAAAGAATAGTATATAATATATATATAATTCAAAATGTAAACAACATTCTATGAAAGGAACTGATTGAGATGACTTACGGTGATTATGATCCAAGGCATGATGGACCAGTCTTCAATTCTGTAGACGAATACAGGAAGTATGAAGAAGAAGAGAAGAGGAAGCGGAATGCACAGACCTGTGGTGTCATGTTGCTAGTTTGGCTTCTGCTTCCGATCTTGATTCTTGTCGGAAAGAAGAAGAATGTCAATCCGAAGCTCATCGAAGAGGCTAAAGCGATGTGGCTTCTTCTTTCGATTGGCTTTGGTATAGCTCTGATCTATGGCATCTTTCTTATTGCTGTCATCGGTTGGGACTAGTAGAAGTTACGACGTTTATCTCTGTGAATCTGAAACGTTTTGTATTATAAATTATCCATACAATACATTTCATTAACACAGAGATATCAAAGAATGTCTTCTAGAATATACTGAGAATCTTTGCCATATTGTATAGTACGCAAGAATAGCGTGAATTTTCACAGATTTCTTCTAGAGAATAGCTTCGATTTGATAGAATATAATTATATGGTCAAGCATTCAATCAAGTCACAGAATGGATCTAGAATGGACGAAAAACCGCTTTTCAGTACTCATTGGTACGATATCGTCAATGATGATGGCATGCTTGTTGTCAAGCAGAAAGAGTTCGATGCTCCAGAAGAAGCTCCAGCTATAGACATCGAAGGCAATGACATCGTGTCTATCACATACGGAGTCCAGTATTTCACCGACATCGAAGAGCTAAAAGAGTTTGAGAAGCTTGTAGGTGAAGCTGTCAGTGAGGCTAATGAGATAGAGCAGTGGCTGCATTCAGACGAAGCTAAGACTGCCTCAGTCAAGAAAGCTTCTGACTGGGAACCCGTCGGTGGGTGGTTTGAGAAGAGGACACCCAAAGGTTGCATGCAAGTATGGCAAGAGTCTGATTTTGATGAAGACTACTATGCTGCAGACGTCGTGTTTGCAGATGGTCAGCAGATGCACATAAGCAATGCTGGCAATACTTTGGAAGAAGCTGAAGCTACAGCTGAAGATGCTTTGCTGAATGAGAATGTCACAGCTGCTAAGTTTGCAGAACCTGAAGACGTAGCAGAATACAGTGGTACGAATGGTGAATTCGATCGTGATCCAATCAGACAAGGTTCTGCTAAGATAGCTGACTGGTGCGAATACGAAGCTAGAGAAATGAAGAAGTCGATCTACGATCAGCCAGATGTTCTAGCTTGTGACAATACTGAAATCAGAGATCCAAAAGATGCTATACCGTATAAGCATGCTGGCAAGACAGCCGCAGCTGTCACAGACGTATACTATGAGCCAATTGAGGCTGGAGATGTCCTAGAAGAGTCTTCTGAAGATAGAGAGCCTCTTGGCAAGTTCTATGATGTGATCGATGTCAAGAACGGTCTTGTTGTCGTAGAAGACGAAGACGGAGACAAGCAGATGCTGTCTCAAACTGACATCGATGACAGAGGCTTGTTCAAGAATGCAGAAATGTCTGATGAGGCTCGAAAAGAACGTGGCGAATACACAGACGAAGAGCTCCAGTCTTTTCAAGATGAAGAAGACTATGATGCTTGGAGAGATAGAGACATCTAGACAGAACTGACTTGACTGAAACCGTCCTGGACATGACGAAAAACTGTCCATTTCTAGTATCTGAAAGAAGAGGGCTATGATCGAAGAAGATCAAGACAGACATGTGCCATCAAGCTGGCAGTACAGAGATGTCGATGTAGACATTGACGATCCAGACATCAGACGACTGATAGACGAATACAGAAAGCCAAAGACTAAGCAAGACAGAATCAAGACTGTCAGAGCAGAACGAAAAAGGGAAAGGCATGAAGTCCAGCAGATGGATCTGCAAGTGTTGCAGTATCTGAAACGAATCACAGACTATCTTGAACCAGATGTCAGACTGCCAAGGCCAGACGCTTGCTTGCTATGCAAAGAGTCGTTCGAAGATGTCAGCTATCATGCTAAGGGTCTGTGTGAGACATGCTACTGGAAGTACAAGAAGCTGTGCAAGCTAGATCCAGACCTTGCCATGCAGAAGTCTACTGCCAATTAAGCTGTCTTAGACAATAATCTATATACGATAGAATCAGACTATACCTTCAGAGTTACGACGTTGTTCTCTGTGATACTTTCATATATTGTCCATATAATTTATAATACCAAAAAAATTCTAGGTTCATAGAGATAAACGTCGTAACTTTCTATTCTGATTTTACATTTGATAAAGAATGGTATATAATATTATTAACCAATCAAATGGTAAATGAAAGGAATAGAAATGATTGGCAATCTGAAGAAAGACTTCGAAACGATAGAAGACATACTTGCTAGGCTTGAGAAATCGAAAATCGATGCAGAGAAGAATCTGAAGCTGAATGCGTTTGCACGAAAACTAGTTGCGAACTTAGACGCTGCACAGATGCAAGATCTGTTGCCACATGTCAAGCATGTCAGTTCTAACTGGTATGTAGAATTCAGAACAGACACGGTCGATTCTGCTGAGAAGCTACAACGTCTTATAGAAGAAGCAGTGAATCATAAGATGTCTTCGGAAGGTTCTGAAATTTTGTATTTCGATCTTGATTTCGGTCCAGAAGACAGCTTCGTATTCGTATCTGGCAAGAAGATTCCTGCTACTTTTATTAGCTGGTCTTTGCAGACAGAATACAATGGAGTGCATGTTATTGTCGTGGTATCAGATAAAGAGATCGTCAAGGTCAGCAATTCTAGCTTGTCTAAGACTTCTGACAGCAAACTGTTCGACACTATCATGTTCAAGACATTTGTAGACATTGCTAGAGATGCAGGTCTTTCTACAGAACAAGCTAAGAAGATGTTCGAATCTATGTCTGCAGTATTCGACGTCAAGATGAGGGAGGATGACTGACATGCACAAGATCGAAATTGCATTGCATCAGATCGAAAAGGGCGATATCGTCAAGTGGAAGGCTGTCAATGTAGATGCTCATGGTCTGCCAGCATGGAATGACTGCATAGATGAATACGAGTCTGAAGTCGTAGAACTGAATGGTCAGCTTGTGTTGAAAGACACTCACATCAAGATCGACAGACTTGCAAGTGTGTCATTTGATCGGTCTGATATTGTCCAGGGAGCTGTCTTCATCAAAGCTTGGCGCAATGTCAGAGATTCGGTAGACGAATACTGGGACGATCTTGCTAAGCATAAGAGAGAAAGTCGTGCTAACAAATGCACATTCTATGTGTCTGAACGTCATCGTACTTGGTATGTGACAGCAGATGGCAGATGGTGCTGTATTGCTGCATCTTCTGGCCCGACTATGTCGAATACGATACAGAAGAATCTAGCTTTTCTAGACCATGCGCCGAAAGGCGAAGGAAAGATGACTAGGATAGACATCGACTTTGACGAGTATCTGTAGAAAGCTAAAGCCATAGATGCTAAATCTAGGGCTTTTTCTATGTTCTAGTCTGTTTTTTATATACAATAGAATCTCAGTGTATTCTAGAAGTTACGACGTTAATCTCTGTGAACCTCTGATATCCTATATGGATAATTTATAATACAAATATTCTCATAATCGCAGAGGTAAACGTCGTAATTCTGAGATATAATGCCTTTTCTCATATGATTATGTTTAATGAAGATAGTCTTCACGCATACTAAGCTTATATGTTGACTAAAATATGAAACTCCTAGGCTTACATTTTTATAAATATGGTATATAATATAAATATCATTAAAAATGATAAATATAAAGGAGAAATCATGTCATATAATTTTATTGACCTAAATGATATCGTCAAGGACATGAAGAGATATCATAAAGAGGCATGTGTAGATATGAAGACTGAAGACAATTCAGATTTTGTCGAAGCTAAATATCCAGATGAGACAATAGTGTACATCACGCCATTTATAGATGATTATGGCTACCAACAGGTCACGTATGCATTTAAGAATGTGTGTGGCACAGGCTTGCATGAAGAAATCACAATGAACACTCTTTATGATAGTGCACACACTTTATGCAATTTTGTCAACCAAGAGTTGCGTCGGCTAAAGCTTAGCATTGATGCCAGCCTTGACCTTGACAAGACTGTTGACAAGCTTAAGGAAGAGAAGCTAGTTACATTGGTGTCAAAGGTTTATACTGAGTCTGGGGCCATACATGGTATCAGAGTTAGGTTTAATGATGGAGTCATTGGTGACCTTTGCTGGCCGCTTTTTGATAAGTCGTGCACATGCCTTATGTATCGTGATGAAGAGGCACGCTCTATTGGCAAATTCTTTTCAGTCTTCTATATCTCGTCTAAAGATATTTCGCCTCAATATGCGGCTGACAAATTTATTGATGGCTATAAGCATAGCGTGAATCTCTAAACAATTACGACATTTATCTCTGTGAATCTAATAATATAAAGGTTAATAATTATATATGCCTATAATTTTAGATTAACAGAGATAGACGTCATAATTTGTATGTCAGTCTTTCCATTCAAGACCACGCTTGTTGTAGAACTCGTCTACTAGCCCTCTGTCTATCTCATCTCTGTCAAGCAAGTCCTTGACAGTTCTGTGCCATTGACCACTGTCTAGATCTGGCTGCCAGACTTTTATAGACTTGTTGACAGCATTGTCATATTTGACAGTCTTCTTGTCTTGAGTCTTTATGCCAAGCTTTTTCAGATAGGCAGATTCCTTTTGCAGATAATGCCAGCCTGCAACGCTATTGTCTGCTATCTTCAGCAATTGACTTTCAGTCTTGTTATGTGAATTGCACCAATAGAAGCTTTTCTGAATGATCCATTTGACAAGCTCAATTTCGTCTGTAGTGTACTTAGTCTCTCTGACAGCTTCTACTTCTTCGAACTTTCCATTGTTCTTGACCCAGTCATTGCAAGAATAGTACAGTTCTAGATATGGTCCGTACAGATCTGACTTCCTAGTCTTGACAAGATAGTCTTCGACTTCTTTGTCTTTCAGAAGCTTTATGCTAGCAATCCTTCTAGTATCCCATTCTTCATACGAATGCAAAGTCTAATCTATTAAGCTGATTCATCACAGATTCTAAGCAATTCTAGACTGAAATTTGATACAATAACATATAGGTATCATATTCAGCCATAACAGAAAGACTGAGACAAAGACTATGGTGTCAAAAAGACAGCAAGACAAAGCTTTTGCTAAAGCTAGACAGAGTCTAGAACATACAGACTCAGAACTGAATCCAGATGTAGAGCCACTGATTCAAGATTCAGAACAAAAAGCTGATTCTGTACAAGAACAGGAACAAGAGCTAGTAGAAGCATACAAGCTTGGTGCTGGTACAGACATAGTGACAGTCATGGGTCATGAAGTCAGATATCATGTACTTAACATGAAGCAAGAGCTTCAAGCACACAGTCTGTGCAAGTCTGTGAAAGACACAGATGCTTATTCTATGGCTCTTCAGACAGCGTACTTTGCACTAGCAGTAGACTCTATAGATGGAGAACCGTTCTATGCGTCTATAGTAGAGAATGCTACAGAACCGTCTGAACGATGGAAAACTGCACTGAAATACTACAGACCATTCATAGAGGCTTTCTTTGAGAAGTATGTTGAGTTCAGAAACGAACAGAATGAGAAGCTAGAACGCTTGGGAAAATGATGATGCAGGGTCTGTCAGACAGTACTGTGTCAAAGCTAGTCAGAATACGGTTATCTGGAGCACAAGACAGTACAGACCTTGCACTCATGACGTCAGCTTGGCTTGACAAGCAAGAAGAGAAAGCTAGAAGCAAAGACACACTTGAGCTTGTCAAGAGACTTCAGCTGTTCAGCAATCCAGACTTATACAGAGAGATATACAGAGACGAGATCAAGCAAGCTAAAGAAGAGAAGCTTAAGTCTATAGCTCCAGAAGATATAGACATTGACAAAGTCAACGAGCTTCTGAAGAACTTCAAGATAGCATAGCACATGACAGAGAAAGACTAGCAGAATGTTTGACAGAGATGACATGTCAGTGTTCTCAGACGAGAGACTGTCAGATGCTATAGCTTCTGGCTTGAAGAAGTTCTATGAAGACAGTGTTCAGGGCATGCAAGACAATGAGACAGCTGGAGACTGGATGATGAACAGCCTTGCATACAGCTCTGCTGCTACTGGAAACGTTCAAGACACTAAAGCCGCTCAGTCATTGCTAGCAGACATAGCAGAGTCTCAGAAGCAGATGCTTGTACTAGCTAGAGCATATGATCAGCAGACAGCTGAAATGAGACGCAGACAGTATCTGTATGGTGACTACGAGACAGACGAGAACGGAAACAGAGTCTGGACTCCAAGATCTGACAGGCAGTCTGACGAAGTAGATTATGCTGCTGAGAATGAAGTCATGGCTGCTAGAAGAAAAGCAGATCCAGCTAAGCCGATGACAAGATATGAAGAGTCTGCAGGTGCAAGACAGTTCTTGTCAGACATTGGCTGGAATAAAGCTGCTAGAAATGTAGCTATGGTTGCTGGTGAGATGGACCAGAAGACTAGAGCTTTCAATACAGTCAAAGACTTCTTTGGAATTGGCAAAGACAAGACAGTCGACTTTGCAAGCAATGAAATCGAAAAAGTCAAAGCTGTTCAGTCAGGCAGAAACGAAGAAGAATTGTCTGAAAGCGTAGAACAGAAAGCAGACTCTTCTAATGAAGCATTCTTGACATCTATTCTAGCTAATCAGCAGACTAAGTCTGGTGACTATGACAAGTCTGTGAACAGAGCATTGAGACGACTGCAAGACTTTGAAGCTAAGAATGTCACTATACGAGCTTCAAACGCAGTGCTCGACTCAGATTCATTCTTTGACTCTAATCCGAATTCTGTCATTCAAGACATAGCTTCTGTACCGTTTGACATCGACACTAGGTCTTCAGAATCGTACAGAGGAGCATCTATATCGCAGACACCTGAAGGAGCGCAGCAAAAGACACCTGGTGTTGCTAGCCAGATAGCTGGACGGGTAGTCGAGAATGTGGCTGGAAAAGCAATAGGCAGTGCTATGTCTAAAACTGCTACAGGTGCTACTGCAGGCGCTACTGGAGGCATAAGTGGCATTGCAAGCGGCATTCTGACAAAGCTTGGTGGTCCAGCTGCTGCTATCGGTGTCAGTCTTACAGCGCTTCAGGCACTTAGAGACGGAGCTTGGCAAGCTAAAGAAGCTGGTGCTCTGCAAGGCGATAGCTTTGCAGAAGGCGGAAGACAGATCGTACAGAACAAGCTTCAAGATGTCAAGAAGATGATTGGTCTGACTAATGTCTCTGGACAAGACTTGCAGAGAATGAGACAGAGATCGTCTGCTATGGGATTCGATATAGAGTCTGAAGCAGGACAGAACTCTCTGAAAGTTCAGGAATATGCTCAAGAGAATGGCATAGATGCAGAAGCTGCAGCCACATTCACAAGGTCTATGCTTCAAGCTGGAGCTTCTACTGAAGAAGCTAACGAGCAGATCAAGAATCTGAAGAACAATGCTAAAGAACTGGGCACAGATTTCAAGAGTCTTGCTAGTCAGACAGCTCAGACTACAAATCAGATAGACAGGCTGATAGGCGGAGACAACGCTGCTGAACATGCTGCAAAGTCTAGCAAAGAGATAGCAGAACAGAACAAAGAAGCTGGATTAGAGCAGTCTGAAGGCGCTGGAAAGTTTGCTCAGTCTAGCTACGCTCAGTATGCAGCAATGCTTATGGCGAATGAACGTGGAGACTCTATCTACAATGCTATGACGCCTGAAATGGCTTCTGCATATCTGTATGACAATGGTCTGATGGATGATGCAAAAGCTATGATGGCTGGTACGATGACGACATTGTCTGGCGGTGGAGAAGCTGGTGGCAAAGACTCAGAAGCTATACAGCGCTACTTGCTGAATGAGATGGGGGTCGATTCTACCAATATGAAGAAGACTCAAGCTTGGGCAGACCAGCAGCAAGACATTTCTGGCAACATCAACATCACAGTCAAGACAGACGACAATCTGTCTGCTGAAGTCGAGAAGAAAGTCACTAAGAAGAAGGCAGAGGTAGGTTCTGCTCAATACACAGACATTCTGAACCAGCAAAGACGGACGTTACAATGATGACAAATTATGACGTTAATCTCTGTGAACCTAGAAATACGAAGATATATAATTATCCATATAGATTCTAAAAGGTTCACAGAGATTAACGTCGTAACTCTGAAGACTATTCTAGAATCATTCTTAATATAGATCCAGAACAAGAAAAACAATTTTCT
>OBDM01000775.1_pt1 | contig 11052 bp, 17 predicted proteins | sample 1518281 | NCBI WGS metagenome assembly OBDM01 (sample SAMN01760942, study PRJEB22395) | human gut metagenome | reverse complement strand
ACCGGTGTTTATTCTTTTAGAATTCGTGCTTACATGGCGGTTTATTCCAATTTGTATCCAGAAATAAATATGGCCAATCTGTCATATTATTATCAGTTGAATGCATCAATTACAAAATCTGTAGCTTACTTAAGGGAGGTACTGGAGAATGCATAAACACCGGTTGATCGTTTGCCTTCTGCTGCTGTGCATGTGCGCGGGTATGTTTGCCGCATGCTCCGGCGGTATAGGCAACAGTTGGCTGCCGCAGGGCGCGGAGGAAAAGGGCGTTACGTTCTGGCAGCTCAACGTGGCGGAGCACGCCGTAACCCGCTGCATACTGCGCACAGATGACGGCACAGCATACGACTACACGCCAAAGGGCGGGATCACGGAGAAAACGGAAACCGTTCAGGCGGCCGATACGAAGCTCGCGGCGGGGCAGCTGCCTGCGTTGGCACAGGCGGCGGACATTTTCCTGAAGGAGAACGACAGCAGCGGCAAAAAAGGCTATATGCTCAGCCTTATGGAACCGCGCTATGCCTTCTCGGATTATTCCAAAACGCTTGCGATGGGCAAAGCCGCCGTATACTCCATATCGTCGGGGAAAATCATCGCCCTTGAAACGCAGGATTATTCTGGCTCCAGGGCTTATGGCGTGGTCATCCCGATCATGAGCGATGATCCCGATTTCGGCAATTCCTCTGTTTCCAGAGAGTGGATAATATTGATCGATGATTAGCGCCAAAAACGCAAAATGCGCCGGAAGAGTGTATCCCTTCCGGCGTTGTTGTTTTTGGTTCACCTGAGGCTCTTACCTTTAAGTTCGATCACGCTGAACAGGCGCGGCGAGGTCATGCGCGAAAACAGGCGTTCGCCGTAATCGTCAAGCAACTGTGCTTTGCCAAGGTTTGTGGCGATCACCGTAGCTTTGTCTGCATTCTGCCGCTCGTTGATCGCGGAAAACAGCACTTCATAGGTCACGTTCTGGATGAACGGCTCCGTGCCAAGGTCGTCAATCAGAAGCAGGTCCGGCGTCGCAAGCCCCGCGGCCGAGAGCCCGCCGTCCCGCTCGCGGATGCCGCGCAGCATGCGATCCAGCAGGTTATAGGCCGTGTATTTCTGAACGGACCAGCCCCGCGCAAGCGCGCGCTGGCCGATGCAGTCCAGCAAAAAGGTTTTCCCCAAGCCCACGTCGCCCATCAGCAGCAGGCCCTTTGCGCCGTTGAAGGAAAGCTTTTCCGCGTATTCCTCGCAGATTTCCCTTGCGCGCACGCTCCTGCGCAGCTGCGTTTCCTCCGAATAAATGCCCGTGTCGAACCGTTCAAAGCAGGCGCCTGCCGCAAATCCGGAGGAAGCGTATTCTTCCCGCAGCAGCCGCTTGCGCAGGCACGCGCACATGCGCTGCTCCGGCCCCACAAAGCCTGTGTCCTCGCATTGCGCGCAGCGGAACTGCGGCCGAAGCGATTCCGGCGCGATTCCGTTGTCCGCAAGCAGGCGCTGCGCTTCCGCGTCAAGCGCTGCAATGGCCTGTTCCGTTTCCGCGCGCAGTGCGGCCGGATCCTCCGCCTGAAGCAGTTTGGGGCCAAGCGCAAAGGCGAGGCGGCGCTTTTCCGCGTCGATTGCGGCGAGCCGGGGCAGCGCGGCATAGGCGGCGCTTCTGCGTTCCTCCGCCCCGGCGATTGCCCGCGCGCGCGCCGCCCTGTATTCACTTTCTATGCTTCGTGTCATGCGCATGCCGTTCCTCCCGCTGCGTTTCACTTAACGCCATTATAATGCTTTTCCCCGGCGCGGCACAAGATGTCAGGCGTCCGTTTCCTTCTTTTCTCCCGTTTCGGAGAGTTTTTTCAGGGCCGTGCGCAGCGCGCCCGGCATCGGCAAGCCTATCTCTCCTGCATTTTCCAGAATGCTGATTCCTTCGTTGGCCACATAAAACGCGATTACCGCCGCACGGATGGCCTGATTTGCTGCCGGGATCATCCGGTCTATCACCGTTGCAAGCGCCACGAGCGCGAAGATGAATACCTTCTTTAACAAGCCGCGGAAGCCCACATTGCTATCCAGCTTTTTCAGGATCAGCGCCTTGATTACGCCCGTAATATAATCGATGGCCACCACGCACACCAACGCAAGGATCATCGCGTCCCACGGCCCGAACAGGTATGCCGCAGCGCCTCCCAGCGCAGCGGCCGCAACCTTGAGCCAGTCAACCATATGGTTCATCGTTTTTCCTCCTCTGTAGTTCCATTCTCTTATTTTCTTCTTTGGTCCCGCGTTCAGCCCTCGCGCCTCACATAGCGTTCCGCCATGTATCCCTTTGTAAGCGTGCCGCGGATTGCTGCCGCCACCTCGCACCAGCCGGCCTCGGCAGGCATTGCAAGCAGCCGCTCTCCCGCATGGGCTATGCCAAGCACGGGATGCGCTGCGCCGCGTCCGCTCCGCACGTTCACCGACCCGCCGCCCACCGTGGCAAAATATGCACCAACCGTATCAGGTTCTTCAACAGGGGGTGCATCCGGCGGCGGCAGGCGGCCATAGCGGTTCCAATATCCCTTTCCCCCTGCATCCAAGGTGCGCCGGGTCACGCCGGCATCACGCCCCTGCGCCTCAATTGCAGTTCCGTCGCCTAAATATACGCCCACATGGTGCACTTTACTGCCGTTGTCCCGAAAAACAAGGTCGCCTTTTTCAAGCGCGCTGCGCCGAACCGAGGCGCAGTTTCGGTAGAGCCCGGCAGCGCTCAGGTCATTTTTATAAAAGCCTGTCATATCCTGCAAATAATGCATAATGAGGCCGGAACAATCGTATGCCGCAATGGGCGATATGCCTTTGGCCTGCAATTCTTTCCAGAATGCCACCACGCGCTGCACGTTTGCTTCGCTGGTTTCGCGCGAGCGGATCCACTTTTCCGTAATTTCTGTTTGGCCCTGTGCGCCCCAAACGTAAAGGGAGCGGCCTACCTGTGCGTCCAAATATTCAATAAACTCATCAATCATGTTTCAGTTTTCCTTCCTGTTCAGGATAAGCCCCGTCCCCACGAAAAAGTTCCGGCGCCCCTGTTTCCATACTATGCCGCCGCCCGGCCCGCCGCTCATTGCCTCTCCCAGCCACTTGGGGTCTGCTCCGGCGTCCATATGTTGACCCCTTCAAATACCGACTTGTACAGCGCGCCTTTCCACCAACCACATTCGCCCTTTTCGAATCCTGACCCCGGCGCAAAAGTTTCCGGAATGATTCGGTATCCTTCGCGGTAAGAAATCTCCTCCCACAATGCAGGCGCATTGTCCGGCGCGTTCTTCGGTACATCCCAAAGGTCAACCGCGGCGCGCTTCAAAGTGCCGTTCCAGTTGATGCGGGTTCCCGCCCTTATCAGCGCTCCATCGCCTTGCAGCGTTGGGTACAGCGGCACCGCCCTGCTTGCCGCTGCGTCATCCAATGCGGCGCCCGCAGTGTCCATTGCAGCGCGCACCTTCTGTGCGCCGTTCAGCCATCTTCCCATGTTATGCTCCTTCCTGCGGCTCCACACCAAGCAGCGCAAGCGCTGCCGCCATGTCTTCCCTTTCGCTCGGCTGCGGCTCCAAAACGGCTTCATAGTTGAAAACCAACCGCGGCGCTTCGCCGGATACATCAACGGCAACGTTCACAATGCGCGGGTTGCCTTCCGCGTCAGCAGGTAAAAATGCGGCTTCGGTCTCCGGGTCTGGTTCGTCCCATTGAAAAACACCCCAATCAGTTAAATTGAGGTGTTCCGCTTCTTTGTCTGCCGCACAGTTCGGGTTTAAATTGCCCTCCGCCGCATACGAATGCAGAACCGCGCCCGTTTCTGCGTTATAAAATATCCTTCGTCTGAACATAGATCAAACCTCACTTTCCAATTGCCCACCAGTGATAGGGCATCAAGGTGTTGGTGGGAAACTTCATTGTGAATCCATCATCCGATACCGTGGCGCTGACATTTGCCGCAGTTTGCTTTGCGATGTTTCCATCTGCATCGCACACAAACCCGCGTGCGTTTCCGTAGTCTGCCGGATTGGTTATAGATACTCCAACCACCGCATATGGCCGAAACCCCAACCCCGTTACGTTAAGCGTATAGTTTGTGCTGTCTGCGCTCTGCGTTCCGTTTGCGGATTTCAGCTTTCCGCCCCCGCCTGCCATATTGAAAATCATGCTCTCACCCCACGATCAGAATATTTGCGGTCACAGAATCGGCAGGCACAGTGTCGCATGCAAATTTAAGCTGGCCGTTGTTCGATGTAATGCAGCGAACGCCGGCCTCAGCCCATAGTTTCAGGCTTGCCGGCGCCGGCGTTACGATGATGATGCTCTCATCCGTTATGCCGGGCACAGTTTCCCACCTTGTTAATCCGAAGCTTTCCCATCCGCTCGTGTCAAGGAAAAGTTCTTTTGTCTGCGGAGCTGCCGCCGCGCCCAAAGAGGAAAGCGTGTGCGTGTGCCCAGCTGCGGCGTATTCGCCGTGCGTATGGTTTTCCTCCGCTGCGCCGATCGAAGCGGGGGAAATCGGGTCCGCACCTCCTTCCGCATGGCGGGCTGCGTGGGTTGCCTGACCCGTTGCTGCGGCGGCAGCATATGCTGCCGCACCGCGACCGCAGCCTGTGCCATCAATCCCACAAGCAGCGGATATTCGCCTGTGGACTGCACAGTTTCATCGTTCAGGATGCCGCGGCGGCAGGTAAAGTTGAACTTTGCGCTTGTCACAAGCGTTTTAAGCGCCGCACCGGAATAGATCTGCAATTCGCATTCCACCATGCCGGGCGCGAAGGAGGTGTTGAACAGCGAGATCGTCACCTCGTTTCCCGCCGCGCCGCCGATGCATACCCCGCCGTCCTCCGCTCCGCTGTCCTGGGAGGAGGTCCCGGTCGATTTGGAAAATATGGCAAGAACACGGCATCCGCTCAGGTTTACGGGTTCTCCGTCGTCCGTAAGGAGGATGTGCAGCACGTTCCCCGTGTCGCCCTCCACCACGCTGAATTCCCGGTTGGAAATGGATCGCGTGATATCCAGTGCGATCTCAAATTCCTTCAATACTTCTCCGCCGCCCATATGCCGCTTCCTCCCCTACTCTGCTTTTTCGGGTTTGCTTCCGCCTCAAGCGCAGCATATCCTGCGGCGCCCAACACGCCGTAAAGTTCATCCCTGCACTCCTTCCAATGTCCAGAGCCGGAAGAATACAGCAGGCGGCGATCCGCTTCGCTCATGCGCAGCACAAAGCCCCTGTATTCTGCCGGGGTCATGCTGAAATAAGCATCGTCCTCCGCCGCGCTGCCGTTTGAACGGCGCTTCGGCGCAGAAGCGGCGCCGCTTGCAGCGTTTGCCGATTGATATGCCGCGTACCATTGCGCCGCAAGGCTTGCCGCCGCATTTTGCGCGGTGTATGCAAGCTGCGCGTTCTGCATCTGGGCCTGCAAATCCAAATTGGCGTAATATTGCAGGTAAGACGCCACCCGTTCGGACAGCGATGCAGCATAGTTGGATTCCAGCAGCGCCACGTCCCGCTCCGTGTTGGCCATTTCACGCCCCTTCACGGAGGTAACGTAGGTGGATGCTCCCATCCCCCGGGAAGCCGCATCCGCATCCAATTCCGCCATGTTCGCTTCTCCCCGCGCGCGGCGGGATGCGATGGCCTGATCTGTGGCCGGGCGCAGCGATGCTTCCACATCCTTTTCAATCTCTGCGCGCGGTGGCGTATAAGCCTGTATCGTGGGCGGCGCATACATGAAAAGCGCTTGGTCGTAATATCCGCCGTATATGCGCGCGGGCGTGCTCCAATCGTTCCTGCCCCCTGCCGTAGACGCCTCGTAAGCCGCCTGGGTTTTCGGGCCCCAGATCCCGTCCGCTGCAACGCCGAGGCGCGTCTGATACTCCTTCACCTTCTGCCGGCTGTCCACGCCGGCAGGCGGGGTGTAGCCCGCCAAAGAATAGCTTGCCATTTCTGATTTCCTCCGTTCATCCTCTGGTTTCAATCGCCGCAAGCCGGGCTTCCAGCTCCGCGATTTTCTGGCTCAGAATCGTAAAATTCTGGTTCAGGCAGTTTTCGTTTGCTTTCACGCGCTCCGTATAGGCCTGCCTGTTTGCGTCCCGTTCCCCGCCGGCGGGCAGGGCGATGTAGTAGAGCGCGCGCATGTCAAGCGCCACTATTCCGTCCTCCTTCGTTCATCAAGCAGCACCTCCGCGCCTGCTTCCAGCACAAACCGGCCGCCTGCTTCGTTGTAAAAGCGCATGGAAAACGTGCGCCCCTCGCCCGCCAACGGCACCTCGAGCACAGTAGCGCGCGTCTCGGGCACGCGCATGCGGTGGGTTGCCGTGTGGGTGTCGATGGTCATGTCCATCAGGATCACAGAATCCGCAAGGTCGCTGCTGCCGCGCAGATACAACTCGCGGATGCTTTTGACAGAGCCTTTGTCGTAAAGGTCGGTCAGCGGCGTCTGCCACCACGCCGCAATGGGCGCGCCGTCGTAAGTCGTGCCTTCTCCAAAGCGGCAAACGCGCCGCGCGCCATCGATTAAATACAGCACGCCGCCCCGCGCGGACAGGTCGCTTGCCGTAAAGCCGCGCCGCAGCATATAGGTGCAGCGCATCAGATCGTATTCCACAAGCGCACAGCTTCCGCCCTCGTCGATGGTAAAATACAGTTTGTCCCGGCAGAGCGCCCCGCGCGCATCCGCAGCCGAGGCGCGCGCAAGCACTTTGCGGATGCGCCGCGCATCCGGCATGGGCGCCGCACTCACCCCGTTGAAGCAGCAGAGCCCGCCGCCGGTCAGGTAGTACAGCGCGTCGCCCGAAGGCACAATCGCCGTGTGCACAGGCAGTTCCCCGCGGGATTCCACCGCTTCCACAATATAGTTTCCGGGCCTGTCGCCCAAAAGGCGGAAGATGCTGTGCTGTTTGAAGATCAAAAGCTGGTTGGAAAGCGCCGCAAGGCCGATGATCGGGTCTCCGCCCGTATCGCCCACCTCGGTGTGCCCGCCCTCCACGTTCGGGGAAGCTTCCACCGTCCCCCAGTCCTCAATGCTTCTCCCGCTTCCGGGCAGCTCTGACCAGTACAGCCGGTTGGGATGCTCCGGGTCGCCCGCGGAAAACAGGCGGTTGCGATACATGGCAAGGTAAAGCACCTTCGCGTTTGAAAGCTGCGCCTCACTGCCGAACAGGGATGCCTCCACGCCGTTGTATTTCACAAGCTGCGCTTCTCCGCAGCCGATGATGAGGCAGTCCGTGCCGTTGATCTGCGCCTCCGCAAAGTCGAAGTGGTGCTGCGTCAGCCCGGGTTCATAGGTGTAAACGGCGTTCCATGCACCGTCCCTGTATGCGTAAACCACATCCCCCGAGACGGCAATGAACTGTACGCCCTCCCGGCGCTGGTGTACGTACAGCCGGTGGAGCGCAGCCGTGCCGGGCACGGGCGTTTCGATGTGGCGCACATAGCCGCGCGCCACGGCAAGGCTGCCGTCCTCGGTGTCCATGTTGCAGGCGTCCGCGCTCATGCCCGGGGCAATTGCATTTTCGTTCCTGGATTGGTCGATGCCGAAGAACTCGTCAATGCGGTAGGATTTCCTGCCCATGGCGCTCACCACCTGTTCAGGATGCGGTAGCTGTCCGCCCCGCCTATGTGCGGCCTAAGCTTCGCCTTGCCTGCCTCATACATCTGGAAATAGATGTTGCCGCCGCGCTGCACGCCCACCTCGCCGCTTGCGCGCTCACGCCCCACCACATAGCACACGATGAGCCCGTGCGTCCAATCCGGCAGCTCCGGCACGTCGGTTGTGTTGGAAAGCGTAGGCGGCGCAAAGCGGTAATTTACCTGAACGGTGCTGTCGGCCTTTGCCCCCGGCACGCAAAGCACGCCGGAATCGCCCGTTTCGTGAAAGGTCATGTAACGGCCCAGCCGCTTCACGCCGTGCACGCGGATGCAGGGCCGGGAAAGCCGCTCCGTGCGGAGCAGCTTTCCGTCAAGCGTGAGCTCCTCCGTCCTGCGCGGGCAGTAGGCTGCTGAAAGATCCAGCACGGCTTCGTTGGCAAAGCGGGTCAGCTTTTCCCGCCATGTGTCGAGCGTCTGCGCATCGTGTCCGCGGTCAAGCTGTGCGAGCGCGGATACGATGATGTCGTTGAGCGTCATGCCGTTCTTCCTCCTCACGCGCCGAGGCGCTTGCCGCGCCCCGCGCTATATTCGCGCACCCCGGCGCGGGAAAGTTCCGCCGCGCGCGCATTCTCCTGAATCAGGCGCGCAAGGCTTTCGGGCACCTGCACGGGCACGCCGCGCGGGATGCGGAAAAAGTAGCCGTTGAGGCCGCCCTCCCACGGCGCATTCTGCCCGTCGTCCGCAGGGGCAATCACAAGGCGCACCTTCGGCTCCGCGGCAAGGCGTTTGCCCGCCGCGCCGGAAATCCGGTCGATCTCCCGGTCGCTCATATATTTCATTCTTTATCCCTCCAAAAAATCGTATGTTTTTGCATTTGCCCCTTGCATGTCGAAAATCCCGGGATCGTCAAGGACCGCAACCCTTGACTTGCAATCCGGCTTCGGCGACCCATGCGCCGAAACGGATGAAACCCTTAGGGTTTCGTACCTTTCGGCTTTTGCCGCCCGGGGGCAAAGCGGGAAGCAAAAGCCGAAACCGAAGAAGCGGCCCTCGGCCGCTTCTCGGCGCTGCATTACGCGCTTACCCCGTGTTCGATGCGGAGCAGCCAGAGGTCGTTGAGGATCGTGGCCGTGTAGCCCATCACCTTCGCGCCTGCGGTGGCGCGCTGGTCAAGCGGATCGTCCGTCCCTGCGGAGCCGCGGCCCTTGATGATGGTTTGGAGCGCGCCGCCGTCCAGGTCGATTACGCCGTAGGCATCCTTTCCGAATACAAGCGTAATGTGCACATCGTCCGCAACGCGGGTGGTGCTGTCCAGCTTGCCCGCCTCGGTGCTATACACATAGGTTCCTGCGCTGATCGCCGTGGAAACGGCGCTTGCAAGGGTAATTGTTTTCGCCGCACGGTCCACAGAGGCAACGCTGTATTCCGTTGCGCCGACGGTCACCTTTGCGCCCGCTTTGGAAAGGAAGGCCGCGGCTTCTGCGGTAAGCTCGTCCACGGTGATGGCGGCGCTGTTTGCGCTGTGTGCAGTCACCTTGCAGTGCACCGCCTGACGGATGACCTTCGCCTCGGTGGATTCCACGAACACCACGCCGAAGAGCATTCCGATTTCGCCCGTGTAAAGCTGCTCCTTTGCGGCATACTTGGAAACGTCCTGCCACAGCGGGTCCTCCTGAAGGTCGTACGTTGCATCCGGGGAGCAGATGCAGATGAAATGCTGTTTGCGGCCGTCCTTCCCGCCAAAGGGGCGCGCTTTTGCCTTCTTGAGTGTGCGCACAGCCTTGCGGATCTCATCCACGCTCAGCGTATCGGCTGCGGTGATCTCGCTGCGCGCGCTCTTGCCGCCCGCGCGTTGGATGTTGTTGCCTGCACACATCGCATCCCGCGTGACCCATTCCACGACCGTGCCGAGCTGCTCGCCCAAAAGCTCCGCGCTGTCGGAAAGCACCTGCTCATAGGCGGTCTGCTCCAGAAGGTCCGAAATTTCAACGTAAGCGCCGTACTGGCTCACCTCCGCCTCCACGGTGCTTTGCGAAAGGGTCTGTCCGTCCGGTGTCACGCCTTCGGTGAGCTCGCACATGTTCTCGTCGATGTCGAACAGGTTCCACCGGCGGAATTCCACGCGCTTTCCGTTGTTTTTGGGGATGCGGCGCTTTTGGCCGTATGGCGCGTGTACAGGGCGGGTGCGCGCGCCTTCCAAAAGCTGCCTGTCAAAAAAAGTCTTGTTCAGGCCGGTGCCTTCCACGGTGTTTTTCGTTGTGTTTGTGATGTCTGCCATTATGTTGTTCCTCTCTTTCTTCTCTTCGGTGGTCCGTTTTTCAGCGGGAGAAATAACGCTGTTTGAAGCGTTCAAATTCCTCGCAGCTCATGTTGGCGAAGTCCTCCTTTGCGCTCACGGGCGCAGCGCTGCGAAGCGGGGTTGGCAAAGCGCGGCGCGCGCGCATTTTTTCGAGCACGGCCTCCTCTGCACCGACATCGGTCTGCTCCGCTGTGCGCATGTTTTCCGCTTCAAACACGCGCACGGCAGCCGTTGCGGGCAGCTCGCGCAGCAGCTGCTGAAACGCATGCTCCCTGAGGTATTCCTCCGCCGGGCGGCGGAGCTGCCCCGCACGCTCCAACCGGGAAAGCGTCGCGGCCGCCCTGCGGGAGAGCACGTCCATGCTTTCCGGGCGCGCCCCATCCGTCAAAAGCTCCGCCGCCTGCTCCGCGGAAATGCCGAGCTCCTGCGTCAACCCGTCCAGCAGCTCACAGCCCAGGCGGTATTCCGGGCTCTCCTCATATTCCGCACGCACGCGGGCGGCTGCGTCCGGCTCGCGCATGCGCTGCCCGGCCACCGCACGGGCAATGGGTCCCTGTTTTCCTCCGTTCATCGTTCCTCCTTCCGCGCGTATCCGCCGCGCGGCGCGCCGTTTCGGCCGGCGCCTGCCAAAAATAAAAGCGGCGCGCTGTTCCCGCGCGTCGCATGTGGCCGGGGCATTTGCCCAAGGTTCCACTGTCTGCATTTTACCAGAACATTTGTGCGTATTCAACGGCATGTTTCCGGCAAATATTGTGCATTGTATATCAAACGGACGCTCTGTGCCTGTGGTCATTGCGCCCGATCCGTGATATACTAAGCTTGGAATTTCAAAGGCGTTTTTCCATGCCGCACCCGATTGACTGGAGGTACTTTTCTATGCATGAATATGAACCAATCCGCATCCGCCCGCTCACGCTGCGCGGCGTGTTCGGGATCACAGGAAAGGTCTTTGGCCGCCGCCTTGGCGCGCTCATCGGCTATAACTGCCTGTATCTTGTTGTCCTGCTCCTGATCGTGGGCATCGCCATGCTGCCCATGCTGCAGCCCCTGTTTTCGCTGCCGGATTACCAAACGTCCAATGCTGAAGCGCTGCGCATCGTTGGCGGCTCGCTCATGACGGTGATGCTCGCCCTCCTCGGCTCCCTGCTGCTTTCGCTTCTCATCCAGCCGATCTATT
>OBDM01000771.1_pt1 | contig 11077 bp, 20 predicted proteins | sample 1518281 | NCBI WGS metagenome assembly OBDM01 (sample SAMN01760942, study PRJEB22395) | human gut metagenome | reverse complement strand
CCGCCCGAACCCTGCTACTGTTGTACTTGTCACTGTAGTACGCGCTACCAATGGAGAAGTCCACGTACCACGCGACGCTCGGGCTGCTCTCGGTACTGGATCTATACCACGTCGAGGAGAGGGGAGATGCCGAAACATAAGCGAATGCTTTGTTTAGTTCGTCCATATAATGGGCCATTAAATTTAATTGACCAAGAGATGGTATATACTCGCCATCTTTCAGCAAATTTTTCAACTTTGGATTTCTGGCCACAAGGCGTTCCGTATTGCCGCGTCCGTCAATGTCAAACAGCGCATCACATTTACGTTCGTAATATGTCTCACTTCCGGATTTTTCACGGCTATCATCGTCAAGCAATTGTACGCTATCATGCTCCGTCAGTGAGATAGCAAACGATACGTCTTTGTGCTTTAATCCGATATAACGCACATTCTTTTTGAAATTCTCTCCAGCAAACGGCTCAGCGTGTCCGTTTCCGTAGATTAGATACAAACCATCTTTTCTTGATGGTACTCTATTTTCACATACGCATCTTTCATTTTTTGGTCTTACAATTATGTTCAACTCATTCAACACATGATCTTTTATAACCTCCCCACATATTTTCCTTACAAAACCATAGCCTTCTTTTTGTTTAAGTTCGTCATTTACCATACATCTGATCCAATTTTCTATCTGATTGTTTCCTCCGTATGTATTATGCATGCACCTTTTTACAAGCTTTTCCAATAATGGTTCTATGTTTTTGATTATATCTTCTTTGGTAAGGTGAAGTTCATTTAGTATGCAGTTTCTTACCGCCTTGTATTCTTTACTTGTGCTCATAATATATCTACTTAATACTGTGAATTATATTTTTTTCTCTCTCCCACTATCTTCCCCTATAGGATTATTCCATCCGTATTTTACAGCCGTAGCTCTAAATAGAGGAAGTCTATAAAATCTATAATCATTCTCAAGATGAGCATATACTGTTGATTTCATTTCAGTTCTTTAATTAAAGCATCCGCATATATTACAGCTAATTCAGCCGCCTTATCACACGCTTCCAATATTAATTCACCGTGAGGTCCACGTCCTGATACGGATGTGATCGGAAGCATGGTTTTTGCCATCTCGTATCTACGTTGTTCCCAATCTACATGGGTGTTACACGGTTCTTGATTGACCTGTATATATCTTCCTTCAATATTAGAAGATCTTAATGTTTCCGCATTCTCTTCACCGAATGCAACCAGAATAGACCCACAGCCTGGACTTTCACCTATTGTTCCATCTTCTCTGTAGAATTTTATCCTTCTTTTCATGAACAATATACCTTTTGCTTTCGGGAATACAACATCCTGAAACATCTTATTGTCAAGACGATTAAAAAGAAGAGCTATTCCATTATTGTGCTCTACCATACGAGTAATAAAATGCTCTATAGTCGGTCTTGAATAAGGTGGGTTTAACCATACCCTTCCTTCCCATTTTTGTTTTAATCCATCTTGCTCTTTGTTATACATAACCCTGGCTGTCCTCCATAACGGACGCATAGGCGCACATGGATCTAAATCAAATTCCCCTAAAGCGTCTATAATTTCTTTAGGTGTGTGCCATTCATCTGTACTGTTTTTAGATTTCTCAAATGATGTATTCATATATCTATGTTTTATAAGTTAATCCCATCCTCCAGTAGTGTACAAAGATACATCTTCCTCCTCTACGTTTACACCTTTAAGAGCCTGTAGAAGTTTTTTCTTTGTCTCCCGGCACATATTGTAACCATATCCTTTATACCGATATGAGCGCTCCCATGTGCTTACTGGAAAAGGAATATTTTCGTCAATGACCAGCCTCTTCATATGAAGATGTTCGAAGAATTTATCATGATAGAGTAGTTTATACTCGTATCCTACTACATCAGTAGATGAGAATGGAAAATAATCATCTTCCTTTTCTTCGTATTTAGGCTCCTTGTAGTAAGCCATTTTTGCCACAGTAAAGTCGAAGCTCCTAAGAATCTCTTCTGGCTTTCCAAACTCTGACTCTATGAACTCTATCCATACCTTTTCTCCCTCTTTCTGGAACGCACATACCTTCTCATTTCTGTACTTAAATTTCCATCCTTCTTTCTGATGTTTTTCATCATTGAACAAATCAATAGCTTCCTGAAAATCGCTTTCACTTTCAAAGAAAATATCAATGTCTTTTACTCTTTCTCCAGAAAGAATATTCTTAAAACATCCACCAGCTACGAACCCTTTGTGGCCTTCCATATACTTGTCAAGCCATCTTATTTGCCAGAAATTATCTGGAGTATCTATTACAAAATTATTCATATCGTTTATGTTTTGCTATTACCAAGCGAGATAAAAATTCCGCTTCACAATAATACAGTGAGTGTAATTGCTCAGGTCGATTCCGTTGTCCGTAAATGTATCCAGGACTCGTTTTTCCACGTATTTGAGTTTTACTGTTATCCCCTTCTTAAACACTTCTATTAACTTCTCATTGCACTCAATAGGCCCAATAAGACAGTATCTATTCGAAGGGCTGTCTGATATACAATATGTCTGACATCCTAACATGTTGCTTAAAATTACTTCGTTCATAATTTCTCTATGATTTGCTGATTTGTATTGTTTTCGTCGTTCACTATCTGACTAATATACGACCCTGGCCACAAACAGGCGGACCGACCTCATGGCAGGACAGGCGCCGCCTTACTCTGGCTGTTCTACCCACTCCCTGTATCCTACATTAAAACCAATAGGATCATACCTTTTGATCATAGTGCCATAATTCTCTCTACCGCAATACCTGTTCTTTCCTCCAATGATCCATGCCTCATCGTCTCTATCTGGAGATATTGAGTTAAGAAACTTCTCATAATCTTTTCTACTCTTTTTATTTATATCCATATTCCACTATATTCCACTATATTTATGTTATCGAATTTTTCTTTTATAATATCCAAGACTCCGTACTCGTTTGTTATCATAGCATGCATCCCTGGCTTCATTCTCCACAGATTAAAATACCTTGTCACATTCATAGTGGCATTAAATAATGATACTTCATATCTTGTGTTTCCATTTTTATCACGCCCTATGTTTTTAATATAACATATGTCTGGCTTGTATTTGAAATAATTAAAAAGCCTATGCCATCCCTTCCCGTTACATGTTTCACAATTCCATATTCCAGCAAGCTTCCTATATCCCCTTACCGGTATTTTCTCTATTTCTTTTGGTACGATCTTGACATACTCTCCTTCTCCGATTGGTATGGTCATATTACCTGCCTCTTCAGTGCAAAAGTATTCTATTTCAGATGCCATTCCTTTATACACATAGAACCGGTATAAGTTCCCGTCAGGGTCTACCCGATCCATGTAATATAATATCACTTTGTCTACTTTTATCGTTTTCATTCCTTTATTCTACTTATCTTTAAATTGTTATTCCCACAGTATTCCTTCAGCCAACTATCCGTTAGATAACAATTAACTCTATCGTATTTCTTTTTCGGGCCCTTGCTCCAAAATTTCCATTCTTTTGTGATATTGTACCCATATTTATCAAACCAATGGATATAATACACTATGTTACCGTATAAATCCACCCTTTTTCTTTCCTGTATGACTACCTCATAAGGTATCTTCTTGTCTCTTTTCTCCATCTTTGTCCTCCTTTCTTGAATAAAAAAAACGGCACCTATCTTCGCAGACCAGTGCCGGTAACTAACTTATATGGAAAACTACTTAACCTCAACTAATTCTACAGAGTTGTAGAATTTAGTGAAGCTACCAACAAATTCTCTTATATTTTTATATTCTTCTGGTCGTTTTCTGTTACCATCTTTTATATAATTTACCCACAGTCTATCCTCTATGTTCTTAATCGCATTCTCTATAGTAAATTCGTCGCTGACACACATTAAGCACGAAGACCCTGTTTTCTTATGCGGTTTATACACCCTTAAAAAAGACCACATTTTTATCCTGTCGTATATATATCCGTTGTTGGGATAAACGAATCCTATCCGGCTGTCACCTTCTTTAGCGTAAAACACACCTGGCTCCTTCCCGCCCTTTCTATATACTACAAATCCTTTTTCTTTTAGGATATTAACCACTTTATCTAATTTATTTTCTACGTTCATTTTCATGCAAAAATTTAAAAACGACCCTCATTATAGTTGCGAAGTTCTCCACCTTAACCCACTCATGAGCTACTGCTCTAAGTACGGATGTTTCGTATGTTGGGACATTGTCTTCTTCAACCACCTTACAAGAAGCCAGAACTCCTTCAGTCGGCTTTAGTCCACGGTCATGCAGCTCGCAGAGACCGTCCGGCTGGCGGAATGCGCACCACCCGTCTTTCTCTGTTGGCTGGATCATCGCTATTGGTTTTTCTTTCACTGCAAGATACCCTACCATCCACATTGTTTCTTTTAACCTGTCAGCGTATCCGGCATCTATAATAGCCTCTATGTCTTTTGGCGTACCAATACAAGGGACCTCACACATGTTCTTGCATTTATCACATGTACAAGGTTGCTCCCATCTGTTATGATCTATGCCTACCAACTTCTTTATCCGTTCTACTTCCTCTTTCATACTTCTTTTGTTAGTTCATCATAATAAGCTTTCAGTTCCGGTGAAGCGTATTCCATAAATGCTTCAAACAAGTAGGGTACCTCTATTATCATATTCACATTACAACCTTCTGCCTGTGAAAGCAATTCAGGATCATTACTGTACAGACACGCAACATGAGCACCTATATTAAATACATGCAAATCTATCCTTACGTATTCTATACATGAAGACAATGCATTAAACAAATTCTTTACTTCATTCTTGTCAAAAAGTTCTACAAATTCTCTCAACCCCATCATTTTACTACCCTTTCTATGTGTTTAATTAATACTACCGCCATTCCATTGCCGGTTTTTATCGCACATTCCGATCCTTTTATCCATTCTACACACCCTGCATACTTTTCCGTAGCATGAAATCCGGGATTGTATTTTCCAGATGTACTGAACTCTACCGTATCCCCTACCTTCAAATCATCAAAAGCAATAGACCATGTGGTCCAAATTCTATCATGTCTCCCAGGCTGAATGGCTCCAATTACGCCCTTCTTACGACCGTTTTTTATCGCCCTTAGTATTATCTTTCTATCATCTTCGATAAGGCTGCAAAAGCGCCCGTAAAAGGTCAAATCAACCTGTTTTCCTCCTATTTCTTCTCTTATTTTTGTTATTCTGTCCATTTTCTGATTTTGTTTTATTTTTTTCTTTGTTTTTTCTATCTTCTATGGAAGATGATAATAACATTATCTTTTCTATGTTACTTTTTGACTGTAAAAAAGAATCGCATTTCATTACTACTACCACCTTCTTAAGTTCCCCATTATCGTATAGCGATACACGCATCATGTTTTGCGCCTCGTCCACTATCAGACCTGGAGTAGTCTTAGCCATTTTGCGTAGCTTATTATACTCCGGTCTTTCCATTTCCTCTGTTTATTACTCTATAGTATTTATCCTTATCCCCTTCTTCCAACTTCTCCAGATAGAAAATTCCATCATGCAAATGAGACAAACAAAACCTGTATCCGTATTTCTGCGTTCTTCTTACATGATCCCGCAGTCTTATCTCTTCACTTTTGTCTTGTACTTTGATCTTAATACTGTCTCCTTCTTTGATTGTGTATAAAATAGTTTGAATCTCTTCTTTTTTCATCTTATAAAACATTTTAACGGCAGCACCTATACTCACGCACCACTACTGCCTTGTGTTTAACAATTAAATACTTAACTCTTCAATGGTCAAGCCTTTTTCTTTTGCCCACTTTAGCATCGCGCATAATTCTGTTTCTGACTTATCTGACTATAAAATACTTTTGTCCTCCTGGCCTCAAAGTATTTAAACATTAACGTAATCCGTTTGGGAACTCATGTGATTTTTTGTCCTTGCGTGAATAATGGTAATATGATACCACAACACGTTTCGCACCATTCTTTTCTATATGTAGATTGCATTCCTTTTCCCCTTTTAGTATTTAGCACAAAGGCATCATCTCCGCACATTGCAGCTAATATCATAGGGAGCAACAGACCTCTGTATTTCATATTTTTCCTCCGCAATTATTATATCTACCATATTCGTTTCTTCCATCATTCCGTATTTCAAAAATCATCTTCTTATAATCTTTGCCTGGTAACTTATCCTTAACAGCCGATATTACGCCCGCTATAGACGTGAATCCCGAATCTGTTATTGAACACAGTAACACACCTCTGTCTGCGCCGGTGCTTATCGCTGACGCCTTTATAATATCATTCTTGTATATTCTCATAACTCTTTTGTTTTATTGTTTGTGAGACGCCCAGAATCGAACCAGAACCGACACGTACATGCCGGCACGCCGCGCCATCCCTCTATGATACAGAAATAGACATGCCTATTCTCACGAACCGACATGCCAAAACCCAAAACTTAATTTGATGAATAAAATAGGTTAACAAAAATACTATTCTAATTGGCGATTATATACTATTTTACACCATACATGTTGTAAAACATACATATGTTATTTAATTTCATATTCTTCTTTTCTAACTTTGTTTTACTCAATCGAATCAATAAGTCCCTTGTTTCGGACAAGACGGTTGAGTAAAAGAGGTCTTTGATATAAGGTTCCATCTTGAAAACGTAAGATGGGTAAAATCAAAAACGTTTTTGGTAAAAGAATCCGGCGATCTCACTTTTGAGCAACCGGTAGAGGGTATTGGTGATACCCAGTATGATACTTCGTACAAATGTATATTGTTTTACGCTTTTGTGTAAAGTGGTATATAATCACCTTCTAATTCTTTTATAATATCTTTCACGATATTTAGCCTCACCTCCTTCGTTTCTGGACTAATACAGCCAAACCATCCATATATACTCCATTTTCCTTCTGGTTCTGTAGCCATACTTTTCTTTTCCTCCAATTCCGGGAAATATGTTTTCACCATTTTATCTAAATATAACCCATAAAAGGATTCTATTTTTTTTAGGAGTACTGAAAAACTTAAATACTATATTTCTCAACATGACGCATATATAATTCCCATCCTCTAACCTTTCGATCTCCTCATATACCTTTTTCCAAATGAATAATCGCTCTTCTTTTGTAAACATATCTTTCTTTATTTTTGTGGTATTATTTGACTGTACGCAGACTTTTCCATGTACACAACACTATGCTCCTGTCCAAGTATTTTCTTTGCTGCTTCTTTCTTTATCGCGCAATATCTCCCTGTACGATACGGATTCTTTTGATCTGATCCATCCTCGACTTCGATAATAAAACAACCTCCGTCATCTATTGTCTTTTTGCAATTGTCACATATTTCTCCCGTGCATATATGATGCGGCGTCTGCCCCTTGATGTTATTCCCTAATAAAGCAATCCCCATCTCTTCGCCACATATCATGCAAACTTCTATAGACGGATTCAATCCGTGTTCTGGATGTAATGTAATACCATCTTTCATTTTCTTTCCTCCTTTGTTTTTAATGTTGTGTGAGATCGCCGGAATCGAACCGACCTACCGCACCATGAATCCCATAAAGCAAGTGCTCCGATCTTCGTAGACGGGAGCACTCTGTCTAAAGCATAAGAAAATTAATGAAGAAATTTTTCTCACTTACGCCATAGCAACTAAAATAGCTATCAACACTATTTCTATGACAAACATAATAGAAAATATCTTAAATGCCTTTTTCATATCGCTATCTCCTCCTTTTTATTTTTTTAGTTCCACAACAAACTGTTCCGGCTCTGCTCCGACCTACGTTCCACCTACAACCGCAGGCCTTAGCCCAAGGCGCCGCCTACTCCCCCTCTATGGCAGCCTGTTCGTACCTACAACACCAGTCTCTATCTATACAACTATCACTACGCGATAACAAACATTCATCCTTATAACATTCATAAAAAATACACCTATCACAACTGTAATCCTTAACTTCTACACAGCTAACTACCTTAGCATATACTATACCATCACTACCTTCTATTCCTTTCACCCCAAAAATAGAACCTTCTACCTCCTTACTCAAATCTAAGTCAGGAGCAAAGTCATATACGTTCATGTTGTTTATGTTTTAATTGTTATACATTCCGATTGAAAAAAATACTCACATAATGCAGCCCTTAACTCTTACCTACAGAATACTGTTTTAAAACGTTGATCTGTTGAATTTTGTTGGAAGAAACTACAAAATGCTTGAATTTTGTTGAAAGAGAGTTGAATTTTGTTGAAAGAGAGTTGAATTTTGTTGGAAGAGAGTTGAATTTTGTTGGAAGTTTAAAGCTCTGATCTATTGAATTTTGTTGGAAGAGAGTGCCCTCCCTCTCCCCCTCTCCCTCTCCCCCTCTCCCTCTCCGGCTAATCCTCCGGCTTCCCGCATAGAACCTACGCTCTCACCCCTCGCTACCGGCATACGGAGAGCGCTACAAGCTTATACTCTGGCATGAGGTGTGGGGTGTTTGGAGATAATATCATTCCATAGAGAGAATAGAGAGTCTTCAACCCACGCCCTACCGTCTGCTTCTCCTATCAAGATAGATATTTAAACCTATAATCAAAGCCAATAAAGAAAAACAAAAGACCATTACAATATTATACTGATCCGGTCCGTACTCCAACATAGAACGAATACCAACCGACAGAAAATACAAGTCAGCTACTAATAAAAACCACCACATAGAATAAAAAAAATACAATAAGTATGTCCGAAAATACGGGGATTATAAAACCTAACTAATTGATAATTAAGCATACCTAATTTTTAAGAAAAATACAATAAGCCTAATTTTCAATCCATAGAGACGAAAAAGGCGGCATCCGACGTCCTATTTTGGGTCAGAAAACCGCCTAAAGTTTCGTTTTAGACCAATTTTAACGACATGATATAGACAAAATACCGGCATTATATCCAAACTCTCATATTTTAGTTTCGTTTTAGACCAATATAGATCTCATCCGCCGTTCACTCTCAGAATATCTTACCCGTAAATAGAAAGAGTAGGATACAAAAATAGGGCTGCTCCGACATTCGGAACAACCCTATTTTTGTTTAAATACTGTTTATGTTTTCCTTCACGTATGTTCGTGACGTATGGACTTTGCGTTTGCATTTGTCCTTTCCCGTATCGGCATGATACGCTTCTTTGAGATCCCGATACAACATAAATTCACGATACGCTATTTTCCGCTTTTCTTTAGCTTCTTTCCTGGACAGACCGCGGACGTCTACCATATGAGATTTAAATTTCCTTTCCATTTTCTTTATGCTTTAATTATGATTAACTCCAGCGGTTAAGAGCTTCGATATAGAAACCCTCCGCCTCTTTATACTCATTTTCACTGAGTGTTTCCACCGTCTCGATATAGTTGCGCAATGTTATTTTTACGCAACTGTTTTTAGATTTATTGAACGCTTCAATTAAAGCGTTGATCATTGCTTTCTTTTCCATGCTATTATATTATTTATAATTTAGAGGTTGCTCTGGAATCGAACCAGACACGCATTCCTATCCTATAGAGATTTTATGCTACAACCAACAGCCCGTAATTAGTACGTAGTTCTTGCGTACAGGCCCGTACTATGTTGTTATTATATTTTCCGTCTGCTACACAACTTAGCCACAAATAAAGGCGATTGTGTCCTTGCGCTTTGATACGGCACGTCCCTACATGGTAGGCTACATGCTTGTACCCTGTAATTTAATCTACAGCCTTGTTCTATTTTTTCGTGTAAGCAAGTAAGACACGTTTCGATCTGGAGATAAACCTCGTACAACGGCATGTTTTCCAAACTGTAATCACATACCTAACATAAATCACGCCTATTCGGGTGATTCATGCAGTAATACCAGCCCTTTAATTGCCAACGGCAAGGGCAACGGTATATTTATCCCCAATATGTAAAATAACTCTCTGTTTTGCCAGCTTCAGTCTAAAGCATACGCGGGACGTGCACCCACTGACAATGGCGTACAGACGCGTTTGACGGTACGCGCCCAACCTTGTTTTTTCACTGCTGATTGCTTTCGTGTGCTAAATACTCAGATACACACTTTGCAACGGTACGAATCGAATAAGATTTGATCTTAACGGCCACATAAGTGGATTTATACTCGTCCGTCTCTTTAACGATCCATTTTGCACTACTTTTCGTTTCCAACGTTTCCGCGGTTGCAAATCCGAAAGGTTTATATTCACTGCCATAAACCACATTATCATCGCACCAATCAGCCGTTTTTGCCTCAATTCCTTTCTCTTTGTCTATCTTATTATCTTTATACACTTTAGAGTAAAGCGTAAACTTAATAAAGGTGTCACCAACTTTAGGCAACATTTGACTACATACAGTAACTAAACGTTTTTTATCCTTTGCGAGTGCTGCCACTTTTGTGGCATACTCTAAAGGTATTTCCAATGATTTGCAAACAACCTTCAGGTCTGCACCATTTGTAAATAAAGCGTTGTACAATTTTACCGCACCTACCAAATTAGAGGCATTCTCTTTAATAACAGCATTTTGCAGCTTGTTTACATTCTTTTTTGTAATCATAATTCCAATATATTTTAATTGTTAAACAAATGATATTCAATTTAATAGCCCACAACGCAGGCAGTTACAGATACAGATATAGTTAGCCCAACGGGTACACTATATAGGTTCATCATGTCAACTATGTGCTATCGCTTTAACACATTGCAAATATACTACATTTATCAATACTACAAATATATATACTATCTTTTTTTTGTTAACTTGTATTAATTTCGATTCTATTATCTGATTATAAGCAAATTACAAAAACACAAAAGAGCAGCATTATACGCGTACATTAATATGTAGGATATATATTTATTTAAGTTGCTTATAATCAATAGATTATAATAATACATTGATTATCAATAATTTAAATAAACCGTTGATAATCAGCGGGTTTGTGTGTTTTAGGTAAAAACGTGTTTCCGGTTTTCCAGCGAAGGGGGGGCGGGGGAGAAAAC
>OBDM01000762.1_pt1 | contig 11132 bp, 16 predicted proteins | sample 1518281 | NCBI WGS metagenome assembly OBDM01 (sample SAMN01760942, study PRJEB22395) | human gut metagenome | reverse complement strand
TCCCTACACGACGCTCTGCCGATCTGATAGCGGGAGAAGGGGCGCCCTGGGGCGCTCTCTGGGCCGCCTGGGACGTCTGCGCCGCGGGGGGCGGTGTCTGCGCCGCGGGGGGCGGGGTCTGTGCCTGTCGGCCGCTCTGCGCGCCCTGGCGGCTTCCCTGGCCGCCATGGTTTACCTTCTTCTGGACACCGCCTTCGCACAGGAAGCGGACGTTCCCGAAGCGGTCGACGATCGTCAGGCCCTGGATCTCGCGGCGGTCGTTGTAGCCGATCTTCGTGACGGAGAACTTGACATTCGGATAGGTGCGGTAGACGTCGCGGCCCTGGACCTTCTCGACCTTCCATTCACCGTCGTTCAGTTCGACATAGGTGAAAGGGGCGGAATACAGTTCGCGGCCGATCCCGACGTTGAAGCCGGCACGTTTGAAGGCGTCGGACGCCTGTCCCTTTTCCTTCTCCGTGTTGCTCTCGACGCCGACGTCCTGTTTCTTCACCCAGGCCGCCTTTTCGTCGTCCCAGATTTCGATCGTACAGAACAGGTTCCCGTTGATCAGTTCGTGGGTCCTCTGCCAGTTACCAGGGCCGAAGACCTGGTCCAGGATTCGCATATCGACACGGGCGTCCTTGTAGAGAAGAAGGACCGCGCCGACCGTGCCGTTCTTCGCCTTGCTGACGGACTGGACGCGACAGTCGATGTCTTCAGCCGTCAGAAGGGGAATGTTGAAGTCCTTCACGCTGATTCCTCCTTACTTGATCTGAAGGTTCTGGTTCTCGACCAGGACAGCGCCGGCGACGGCCTGTCCGGCCTGGATTGCCTTCTTGATCGCCGTTTTGTCCGGCTTCGTGGTGACGGTGGTCGTCACGAAGTCAGGGGGAAGGGCGCCTTCGTCGTCGATCTGAACCTGGGTGGACTTGCGGAAGCCGATCTTCGTCCTGGCCGTTTCGACCTTGTCGCGGCCGACGGACAGCATGGAGGACGCCAGAAGGTCCTTCAGGCGCTCGACGCGCTTTTCGGCGGTCTTGCGGCGCTCCGCCAGGGCGGCTTCCTCCGCCTTCACGTCGCCGACAAAGGCGGTCAGGTTCTTGATGTAAAGGGCGGTCGCTTCAGCCTTTTCGTCGAAGGCGGCGGAAAGGGCGTCAAGCTGGTCGGCGTTCAGCAGTTCGCCGGTGTCGGGGTCTACCTCCATCGCGTCCAGGGCGGCCAGGAAGTCGGCGCTGATCTCATACAGGGTGCTATTCATTTCGCGGCGCCCCCTTCCGTCTTTTCCGGTGCCAGGATCAGAAGGGTTTCTTCTACCATGCGGTCAACGTCCTTCCAGCCGATTTCGACGCCTTCCTGGCGCGCTCCATTGAAGGGGGCCAGCTTCGCGATTGCGGCCTTGATATTTGCTTCGGCGGCTTCGGCGCGCGCCTTCTGTTCCTGATACTGCCCGAACCAGTTTTGGGTCTGGCGACGCTCGAAGTCGGCGTCTTCACGGGCTTCCTTGTTTTCGATCAGGATATTCAGCAGAAACGTCTTTACGGCGTCCGTATCGTAAAAATTCAATTTAGGCATTGAAAACCTTTCCTTTCCGTGATATGATTCACTTAACCTTTTTGGAATGGGCCGTTTCGTTTGTTGTGGTGACGACGAAGCGGTCCTTTTCTGTTTCTTCGATCGTGATCTTCTTTTCGCCCAGAAGGACCAGGGCCTTCACGGCCTGTCCGACCTGAACGGGCGACAGGGTCGCCGTGTACTTCATCTTCTCCGTTCCCTCCTTCCTTCGGTGGTGTCGAAGGCTCCGGCGACGGCCAGAAGGCCGGCCCAGATCAGAAGGAAGCCGAACATTCGGATCGCGCCAGGGAGAAGGGGGACCAGGTCCTGTTCGACGGCTCCGACGCTTCCCAGAAGCGCCAGGAAGGCCACCAGGGAAAGAAGACTGGCCGCGTTGCGGATTCTCCGGCGCGTTCGCCGTTGCCTTTCTCTGGGGGTCATTCTGCCGGCCCTCCTTTCCTCCGGCCGCGTCGGCGAAGGCTTTCCTGGGCGCGCTTCTGGGCCAGGTCTGCGTCGTAGGACGGCCGGAAGTTCTTGTCCAGCTTGTCACCTTCGCGGCCGCGCTTCAGTTCGGCGTAGATGGTGCGGGGTGCGACGCCGATTTCCTTCGCGATCTGTCCGGCCTTCGCGCCGGCGGCGTAAAGGGCCGCGATCGCCTTTCGGTCCGGATATTCGATCGTTTTGTAACATTCAGCCACGTTTTCACCGTCCTTTCTCTGGGAGAAAATAAAAAAAGTGTAACTGCAAAAAGCCTGTCGACTTAATGCAATTACACTATACACGGGGGGAATGCCGGAAAATTGTTATCTTTGGCTTGACAAACTGTGAAGCCTTGGATATAATATTGGTTGCGTTCCAAAGACAGCAGGTGGCGAAAGCCGTAAGTCCTGCCGAGGATGGCAAGTCATTTTGATTGCTTTTACCGTCCTCATGTCCTTTGGCATGAGGACGGTTTCCTTTTTTGAACGCACCGACAATTCTAACGGAGGTGAAATCAAAGAATGCCCAACGCAAAGGTTCTGTCTGAAAAGCAGGCGATCGTGGCGGCGCTGACCGAAAAGCTGCAGAATTCCGCAGCCGGTGTCATCGTTGATTACAAGGGCATCACCGTGGCAGAGGATACCGAGCTGCGCGCGGAGTGCCGTAAGAACAACATTGAGTACGCTGTCATCAAGAACACCCTGCTGCGTTTCGCTTTCAACAACTGCGGTCTGAACGAACTGGACGATCAGCTCAACGGTACCACTTCTCTGGCTATCTGTGTTGACGATCCCGTCGCCCCGGCCCGTGTGATGGCGGACTACGCAAAGAAGCTGAAGGACAAGTTCGAGATCAAGGGCGGTTTCATGGAGGGCAAGGTCGTCTCCATGGAGACCGTGAACGCGCTGGCGTCCATTCCCGCCCTGCCCGTGCTGCAGGCGCAGGTCCTGGGCACCATGCTGGCCCCTATTTCTGGTCTGGCTTGCGTGCTGAAGCAGATCGCCGAGAAGAGCGGCGCTGCCGCCGAGTAATTCGGCCCCCTTTCCATCGCAGGCACAGGGCCTGCACAACATCAATTTAAATCTTACAAACAGGAGGCTATCACAATGTCTGAGAAGATTACTGCTATGATCGAAGAGATCAAGGGTTTGACCGTTCTGGAGCTGTCCGAGCTGGTGCACGCTCTGGAGGAGGAGTTCGGCGTTTCCGCCGCCGCTATGGCTGCTCCCGCTGCCGGCGCTGGTGCTCCCGCCGCTGAGGAGAAGACCGAGTTCGACGTGGTCCTGGCTGGCTTCGACGCCGCTCAGAAGATCAAGGTCATCAAGGTCGTCCGCGAGATCACCGGTCTGGGCCTGGCCGAGGCCAAGGCTGCCGTTGAGGGCGTGCCCCACACCCTGAAGGAAGGCCTGTCCAAGGACGATGCCGAGGCTATGAAGAAGCAGGTCGAAGAGGCCGGCGGCAAGGTCGAGCTGAAGTAAGTTCTTTTGCAAGCAAAAAACAGCCACCCATCCGGGTGGCTGTTTTTGTGCGGCCGGAACAGCCAGCTTTTCCCGCTTTACAAAGCCCCGCGGCGAATTGCCGGGTGGTCGTAAAACAGTAAAATCAAAAAATAGTGAAAACCTTGTGTTTTCAAGGGGCGGCGTGACTTCGGTCACGCCGTTTCCTTTCTCATCAGCTCATTCAGAGGGATAAAGCCCAGCCCGTCGTACTTGATATGGATGTGCTGCACCCGCTTACCGCTGGACTTGTCCGGAGCGTCCACATAGATTGCGGACACCAGTTCACGCAGCGCGTAGCCGTCCAGTTCCTCAATGCCCACATACTTGTGCGCTTTCTGAATGAACTTCTCAATGTTTTCGTTCTGTCGTTCCTGTACTTCAATCTCCTGCTGCAAGGTGATCGCTTCCACTTCCAACTGTTTCTGCTCCGCTTCATAAGTCTGGCTCAGCGACGCGAATGAAATGCCCATTACACTTTTCTTTGCTTTTGCGGTGCAGGGAGCAGTCAAAAAAGTCCTGATCGAGATCGCCGTTGTTGGATGAACCGTACAACATTTTGGAACCGCAGTCCGCACAGTAAATAAGTCCGGAGAAAATGCTGCTTCTTCCCGTGCGGGTCATCCGGTGACGCTGCTGGCGGATCTCCTGCACCTTTTAAACACATCATCGTCGATAATGCGCTCGTGGGTATTGGGGAAAATCGCCTGCTTTTCAATGGGATTATCCCTTTGCTTCTTATCCCAGATAGAATTGGTGTAAGTCTTGAAGTTCACCGTGCAGCCTGTGTACTCCCGGCGTTCCAGAATCGCCACAACGGTACTGCGGCAGTCCTTCCGGACGCGGGGCGCATTTGCAACACCGCTTCAGAAGCTGCGAGCGCTGCCATCCTATATCGAAATACTGACCGTGCCGATGGCTTTGCGTGTCATCCGCATCGCCGAGACGCTTTCCGCCTCCGCCGAAACACGGGGCATCGACTTAAAGCGCCGCAAGAGCAATTACCTGTCGCTTCGGTTCTCGGCGTGGGATGCTGTGTTCTGTGTCCTGCTGGCGGCATCGGTCTCCGCCGGTCTTATTATTCAACAAAGCCCGTACCAGTTAAACTGATACGGGCTTTGTTATGCTCCGCGTTTATCCGCCCCCCTAACGCTAATAACACAGCGTCTGCAAGGAGCAGAGAAGCACCTTGCCGCCTCTCTGCTCCCTCACTTTCTTGCTTATTTTCGGGGATTTTCTTTTTCGTCCAGCAGGTCGGTCATATTCCGCAGGCTGATGCCCAGGGTGGACCCGTTGTGCAGCAGTGCCGAGGTGGTGGGCGGCAGTACCCCCGCCACACCCAGCGCGATCAGCGTCAGGTTGAAGCCCACGATGAAGCGGTAGCTGCCGTGGATACGCTTCATCAGTGCCTCACCGAGCCTTCGCAGTGTTACCAGCGCAAAGAGATCCTCCGAGGCAACGGTGATGTCGGCAATCTCCCGAGCGATGGCCGCGCCGGTGGAGATGGCGATGCCCGCGTCCGCCTCCGACAGAGCAGGGGAGTCGTTGACGCCGTCGCCCACCATGATAACGGTGTGGCCCTTCGCCTTTTCCTGCCGGATAAACGCGGCCTTGTCCTCCGGCAGCACCTCGGCGTACACGGCGTCCACGCCCACCTCGGCGGCCACAGCCTCCGCCGTGCGGCGGTTGTCGCCGGTCATCATCACCACGTTGGTAAAGCCGCTCTCATGCAGCGCTCTTACCGCCTCCCGTGCCTCCCGGCGCAGGGGATCGTGGATGCAGATTACCGCCGCCAGCTCCCCGTCCATGCAGAGGTACAGGTGGGAATACGCGGCGGGCAGCGCGTCAAATTTTGCCTGTTCTCCCTCCGGGATGCGGCAGCCCTCGTCCTCAAAGACGAAGTGGGCGCTGCCGATAATGACCTTCTTGCCCTCCACCATACTGGAGATGCCGTGGGCCACCACATACTGCACCTGCGAATGGTACTCCTCGTGGGTGAGCCCGTGCCGCTTTGCCTCCGCCACCACGGCGTTTGCCATGGAATGGGGGTAATGCTCCTCCAGACAGGCGGCAAGTCGCAGCATTTCCGCCTCATCGTGACCGCCGAATGGGATGACCGCCGCCACGGTGGGCGTCGCATAGGTCAGCGTGCCGGTCTTGTCGAACACAATGGTGTCCGCCCTGGCCACCGCCTCCAAAAAGCGTCCGCCCTTGACGGAGATGTGATAGCCGCTGCTCTCCCGCATGGCGGACAGCACCGCGATGGGGATGGCCAGCTTCAGGGCGCAGGAGAAGTCCACCATCAGCACCGAGAGCATTTTCGTCACGTTCCGGGTCAGAAGATACGTCAGTGCCGTGCCGCCCAGCGTGTAGGGTACCAGCCTGTCCGCCATCCGGGACGCCTTGTCCTCGGCGGTGGATTTCAGCTTCTCCGACTCCTCAATCATGCGAACCACCCGGTCATACCGCCCGCTGCCGGAGGATTTCTCCACGGAGATGACGCACTCGCCCTCCTCCGCCACCGTCCCGGCATAGACGGGACTGCCGGGATGCTTGGCCACGGGCATGGACTCGCCGGTGAGGGAGGACTGGTTCACCATGGCCTCGCCCTCCACCACCCGGCCATCCAGCGGGATCATGCCGCCGGTGCGGATCACGATACGGTCTCCCGGCATTACATCGGTGATCTTCGTCAGCACCTCGGCGCCGTTTACCTGCTGCCAGACGCTGTCCACCCGCAGGCTCATGGCGGAGGCAAGGTCGGCCACGGACTTTTTGTGGGTCCATTCCTCCAGAATTTCGCCCAGATGCAGCATGAACATGACAGAGCCGGCGGTGGCAAAATCGCCCCGTGCCATGGACACCGTAACAGCGGTGGCATCCAGCACGGCGACGGACAGTTTGCCGTGCCACAGTGCCGAAAGCCCCTCCCGGATGTACTTTACGGAGCGGAGCAGTGCCAGTGCCGTGGTGATGGGCGCAGGCAGAAACAGCTTGGAGACGCACCGCCGCATGACGGCGATAGCCAGCTTGTCCTCAAACTCCCGGTTCAGGGCCCGGGAAGTATGCTCCGGCACCAGCTCCATGGCCTCCGCCTTGGCGAAGGAGAAAACTGCCAGCGCACGGAGTATGCTTCCACGCTCCGCGTCATAGAGCACCACCGCGTCCTGCGTCCGGTCGTAGACCTTGACCGCCTGCACGCCGTCCTGGGCGCGCAGATAGTATTCCAGCACATCCGCTTGGGATACTGTCATCCGCCCGCAGCACAGGTGTACCCGCAGCCGTCCGGTCGTTTCGTGTAGGATCTTGCACTTCATGGCTCACTCCGCCTTGCTTTCCTCCGCAGAAGCGTCCTCCACCACAGCGGCAGCCTCCGCCTCCGCGCGACGCTCGTTGATGGCCTTCGCATCGGCGTAAACATCCTCCGCACCCTCACGCACCGCCGTGACCGTTTTCATCACGCTCTCCTTGGCACGCAGTGCGGCAGCAGTGGTGTGGGCGTAGACTTTCTTGGCATCCTTGCTGCCCAGCAGCTTGATACCCGCCGTGCCGAACAGCACGCCTGCTGCAAACAAACCGATTTTTTTCATAATGATTGTCCTCCTAATATAAAATATATATGTCAAACCGATGGCCGCGATGGCGGCATCGGAATGATCTTACTGTTTCTTCTTCCCGAAATGGAAAAAGCCTTTCTTCTCGTAGACTGCGGTGCTGATCTCTCCCGCCATATAGCCGGTGGCATTGATGGCGGCACGGAGGGCATTTTCGCCCAGCGGCTCTTTCGAGAGGATCACCGTCTCCCCCTTGGAATGGGATGAGGAACCCTTCTCCACCGAGAATGCGGCGCGAATGGCGTCGTTGATGTGCGCCTCGCACATAGAGCAGGCCATGCCGGAAACCTTAACTGTTGTCTGGATCATTTTCGTACCTCCTGTTCCGGGAATCTTTCACGCACCGTTTTTCGGAACGCCTTTGTAGTATAACTTTCTTTCATCACTGTGCCTCCCGCTTAAAGCTTCTTCTTATACCCGCAGTCGCAGTATGGGCCGCCGGAGGCGAGGGTGTACTGCCGCACAAAGTCGGTCACGCCGCCGGCTTCGCTCATGGTGTAGTCCAGACGGCACAGGGCGGGGGTCAAATCGTACAGCCCCAGCTTTTTCATCAGCACACAGATGCCGCATTTGGTGAAGCGTCCCTCGTAGCCGCTGCCGTCGGGATATTCGTAAAACTCCATGTTCCACGAATATGGGTTGCGGTCGGCGGCTTTCAAGGTGGCGGTCGCCTTCATGCCGGAAATATCTTTGGGGGTAAACTTGGTTTTTCCGCTCTTGCGGCAAAACCATTTCATCGGCTTTGTCATCATGGATTTTGCATAATACTCCGTCAGCCGCTCCACATCCGGGCGCTCCGACATGGAGAGGATGAACGCACCGATCATTGCGCAGTTGACGATGTTCATCTTAAACCGGTCGCCTTTTTCAAATTCGGGCAGCTCGGAGATAATCTCCCTGTATTTCGGCTTTGCTTTTTTCGTGATGGCTTTTGCCGTATTCGTACCGTAGCCGAACACCGCTGTCAGCTGGTTTCGGAAGGACGGCGCAAACAGCACCCACATGCCCATGGGCATACCTGTGTATTTCATTGCACGGTCTCCTTACATTCTCCGCTTTTCGCCATTTCCTGCAGCAAAACCAGCCCCAGCGCCAGAACCAGCAGGTGCCCGGCGGATTCCGTGCCGTGATCGATCTGATCGAGCGGCCACGGCAGAAGCGTGAACAGGTTGCCCACGATTCCCGTAAAAACGATGGGGTTGCAAAAGGATGCGAGTACGCGCTGTGCCGTCGTTTTGAGCGGAAGAATCCGCGTCCAGATCAGCACGAGCATCACGACGGAAAGCAGAACATCGCAGAGAATATACGATGCCAGCAGCGGCGCGGCGTTGCAGTAAAACACCTTATTGGCAATTTCAGCTGCCGCCTGCATATCGCCGTATTTCTCAAATGTAAACTTGAAGATCAGCGCCATGTTCGTAAACATAGCATGGACATAGCCCCAGCAGACCGTGCCGGTAAGATAGGCGATCTGAAACAGCTTGACCCACTTCTGCTGCTTCGGTTGGGTGAGATGCATCTTCAGGAGCTTCCACATCTGATGAAAGCCGATGTAATAGAGCGCCGTTCCAAGAACACCACATATGATGCTGACCACCATGCGCCATGTGGCCATATCGAGATAGGCGACCTTGACCATCAGCCCGATGGATTCCGTGCTTTGGGTTTTCCCGGTCGCCGCAAACAAGAAGTCGCCGATCACATAGAGCGAGCACCCGATCATGCCCACAATAAGCGCTCGTTTTTCTTTGCTCATTTTCGTTATTTGCCTCCAAATCCGATCTTTATGATCTGCATTTTCATCATACCGTCGCCGACCTTTGCGAGAAAACGGAAAAAACCGCTGACGGATGGATCGTGGAGATCGTTGTAGCCCAGCATATAGCCGCGGCTCGTGACCTGCAAGCGGCTGTCCCACAGGGAAAGCTCACTTTTTGCGTCTGAAACCGCGAAATACGCGCCCACATCCTTGATTTTCGCGCTCTTGAGCCATGTCTTGGCAATTATTTTCACCGCCGTCCGGTTCGCCGCATCAAATACCAGCACGCCACTGGGGAAAGCGTCCGCCATTTTTTGCACCAATGCTTTGACCTGTTCCGTCAGAAAGTAGTAGAACACGCCGGAGGCAAAGAACACCGCGCCGCCGGAGGCATCGATTTGGGAGAACCATTCGGTATCGTTCAAATTGCAGGGGATGTTTTCCTCCCGCTCTCCGGCGGGCAGCAGTTCATTGCGCACGGCGATCACATCCGGGAGATCCAGATTATAAATCTTGCAACTGCCGTTGTCGCAGCTTCTCCCTGTGCTGTCCAGTCCGCAACCCAGATTGACCACCGCCGCGTTGGGGTGAGATTTCAGATAATCCCGTACCTCCCATGCCAGATCGTTCTGCCGCATAGCGACCTCCAGCGAGCCGAAGCGCTGCATCAGACTGCGGGCGTTCTTATCAGCATCCGAAAAGTCATAGTCGATCTCGTTAATCAGCCGCACCGCCGTTTCATCTTGGTAGAGATTCGGATACAGCTCTGAGCAGACCTTCCGCGCATACAACGGAATGATCAGCGTCTCCTGTACGGTGTTTTTCTCGATTTTATATTTCATATGTAACGCTCACTTTCTGATAAATGGCAGTTCCGGCATACAGTCACGCTCGGCGATGTGTGCCAGCATTTCGGCGAACCCCTTTGGATCGCGTATCTGATATTGCATGTGATCGTATCCCTCAAACACGGGATAATGGCCGCAGGGGTAGGCTTCCATCACTGCTTGACGGTATTTGAAATGCTCCTCTTTGCTGCCGAACTCGAAATAAGTATGCTTTTGCAGCTTCTCGGGAAGCGGCGGAAAGGGCTTGTCCTCCAGACTGTCCGCCATCTGGCGGCGCAAATTTGTATATGTCAGATTTTCCCCTGCGGCTATAAAATACGGCTTTATGGAGTCGTCGTCACACCACAGTATCTTTTTCAGCGTACCGCCCTTCGACCAATATAGGCTCTTGATGGCAAAATACAGAAACGGCGTCATGGTACGACGCGTGCCCTTTCCGATCTGGACGAACTGCCCGCCGTCAAAGAAAGCGTGCTCCACGGGCAGCTTCGTCTGCGTCAGAAACGCCATGGCAAGGTCTGCACCGATGGAAGAAGCGACCACCATCGCCAGCCGCTCCACGCCCTGTCGATGCAGAAAGTCCTCCACCTGCCGTATTTCGTCCAGCTTGCTGACATATTTCTGCCCCTCGCAGTAAACGGTGGAGGTGGGCAAGATGCAGAAATATCGATCCTGCAAATACCTCGCAATCGGTTCGCTGCTCGCTCCTGTCACACCCATTGCATGAAAGAACAGCACGGCAGGATTCCTCCTGTCGCCATATGTTTGAAACAGCATTTCTATCGCCTCAGCTTTCCATAAAAAGCATCATGATTGCCGCCAGTGCTGCCGAAATGACCGCCATACCAACTGTGCCGAACAGCCACTTTTTGCCCTTATCCTTGGCTGTAATGTAGGGTTTCAGGTCTTCCGTTCCCGGAATTTCCCATGCGTTCGTATGTCCTACCCAATAGCCGTCAACCCAAAATCGGTCTATGAGACTCATAACGGACAGTATGACCAACAGCTGCCAAAAGCCCTGAACGAAGTCCTTTGCGCCGTTGAGCGCATAGACGCAGACCAGCACATAGGCGATGTAGCCTGGGACGCAGACAGCTTTGAAAATCAAAGCATTTCGCTTGATTTTCGCGTGTGTTGTAAGTCCCAGCGTTACGCACCGCTCCTGCACCTCCTGGCTGTAAAGATGCACCATGCCCACCGCGCCCTTGCGGATACCGATGGCGCAAACCAAAACGAGCAGAACGCCCAGCCCGATGCCTTCCAAAATCACTTGTAAAATCATCATTTACTTCCTTATCCCAACGCCACATCCAGCGTCATCATGACGCTAAAGCCAGCGGCAAAGAAAATCGTGCCGATGTTGGAGTGCTTTCCCTGTGACATTTCGGGGATCAGCTCCTCC
>OBDM01000761.1_pt1 | contig 11148 bp, 10 predicted proteins | sample 1518281 | NCBI WGS metagenome assembly OBDM01 (sample SAMN01760942, study PRJEB22395) | human gut metagenome | reverse complement strand
TAAAATGCCATTCTTATCTCCTTTATTAGATAATATTCAATCCAACTACACAAAGGATTAATGTAATTAAACTAAATACTGTTACAATTTTATTCTCACTCCATCCAGATAATTCAAAATGATGATGAATTGGTGTCATCTTGAAAATTCTTTTTCCTGTTTTTTTATAATATGTAACTTGAATCATTACAGAAAGTGTCTCTAATACTGGAATTAATGCGATAACAATTAATAATAATGGCATTTTAAGAACAAGCGCCATTGCAGCAATTACACCACCTAGCATTAAAGAACCGGTATCCCCCATGAACATTTTCGCAGGATGTAAATTAAATATTAAAAATGCTAAATTACATCCACATACTATTGTTCCAAATATAATAATTTCTTTTACATCAAAGATAACTCCTATTACTGTTAAACATGCAACTATAATTGTTGTTACACTTGTAGCTAGCCCATCTATACCATCTGTTAAGTTAACAGCATTTGTAGTAGCAAGCATTACTATAATTGCAAAAGGTATATAAATCCAAACAGGAATATTTACAAAAGTTTTTATTATTGGAATGTAAATATCTGTTCCTATATTTAATACATTTAATAAATACAATACAAAACATACAGAAATTACTAACAATCCTAACATTTTATATGTTGGTTTTAATCCATCTGTATTTTTTAATACCATTTTTTTAAAATCATCTATAAATCCAACTATTCCAAAGCCCAATGTTGCAAACAATAAAGGAATTATCCTTTTTACAATATCTGCTTGATCATCCATATAATAAATTAGCATAACACCTATACTTAACAATGTAATTGCTATTATAGATATAATTCCTCCCATCGTTGGAGTTCCTTTTTTAGACAAATGTGACTTTGGACCTTCTGTTCTTTCTTGTTGGCTTACTTTTAATCTTCTTAATATTGGTAAAATAATTATTCCTAGTATTAGGGCTACGCCAAAGGCTACCAATAATATTTTTATCTGCAAATTCATTTAATCTCTCACCCTTACTTTTTCTTTTTTGTGCTCTTTTCTTCTTGTTTTTTCTTTAGCTCATCTGTAATTTCTATTACTATTTTTTTCTCGTTAAATTCATTTTTCTTTCCTTTTACTTCTTGGTACATTTCATGACCTTTTCCTGCTATTACTACAATATCTAATTTATTTGCCATCTCTATTGCAGCTTTTATAGCTTCTTTTCTATCTTCTATAACTTTGTAATTTGCTTTGGTTTTCTTAATGCCTTCTTCTATTTCTTTTATAATTTCTGAAGGTTCTTCATCTCTTGGATTGTCTGATGTAATAATAGTATAATCACTTATTCTTCCTGCAATCTCTCCCATTAGAGGTCTTTTGTTTTTATCGCGATTACCACCACAACCAAATACGCAAATTACTCTTCCTCTTGTATATGATTTTACAGCATTTAAAATGCTTTCTAAGCTTTCTGGAGAATGAGCATAATCTATCATTATAGGAATTTCTAGTTTATTATCTATCATTTCTGATCTTCCTGGCACTCTAACTTCTACCAAACCTTCTTTTATCGTATCTGCATCACAGCCAAATTGTAAGGCAACAGCGATAGCTGCCAAAGAATTATATACACTAAATCTTCCTGGTATACATGCTTTTACTCTTTCATTTCTTTCTCCTATTTTTACTCTAAAATCTACATATGAGTTTGTTATTGTGATATCTTTAGCTAATATCTTAGAATAATTATCTATACCATATGTTATATATTCTGGTCCTGGTACTAATTTAGGAAGTTTTATAGCATATAAATCATCTGCATTTATATATGCTCTTTTACACATAGTAAATAATTTGCATTTTGTCTCGAAATATTCTTTCATATCTGCATGTTCTTTTTCGCTTATGTGTTCTTCTGATAAATTTGTAAAGATTCCTATATTGAAATCTGAACCATATACTCTATTTAATTTTAAACTTTGTGATGATACTTCCATAACTACAACATCACATTTAGCTTCTGCCATTTTTGCAAATAGTTCTTGTAATTCTAAGCTTTCTGGTGTTGTTCTTTCACTATCTCCTAAATCTTCTGCACCAATATAGTTGTGGATTGTTCCTATTAATCCAACTTTTAATCCCTTTTTTTCTAACATAGATTTTATCATATATGTAGTTGTTGTTTTACCTTTTGTTCCTGTTACACCTATTAATTGGAATTTCCTAGATGGATTGTCATAATAATTGCAAGCAATTTGAGCCATCGCAAGCCTTGCATCTGGAACAACTAATAAAGTTGTATCATCTTTTATTTTTAGTTCTTTTAAATTTGTTCCTTCTTCTACTAATACTGCTTTTGCTCCTTTTTCAACAGCTTCGCCTACATAATCTGCTCCGTCTGTTTCATAGCCTTTTATAGAAATAAATAAATCTCCATTCTCTACTTTTCTTGAGTCATTTTTTACAGAATTTATTTCTATATCAAAGTCTCCTTTAGCTTTTATACCTTCAATACCTGCTAATATATTTTTAAGGTTCATAAATATACCTCCATTTTATACAATTTTACGAATACATTATATAGCAACTAATTTTATATATCAACATAAACTTTTGTTTCTTTTGTTATTTTTATTCCTGGTTTTGGAATTTGTTCTTTTACATATGTCTCGTTTTCATTGATTTCTTCGGTTAAATTATTTATCTCTAGCTCTAATCCTAATTCTTTTAAAATTTCTCTTGTTTCTTTCACTGTTTTATTTCTTATTTCTGGCATTTCTACTTCTTCTTTTTCTCCCTCTTCTGTTTCTTTATCTTGCTTAAGTTCTAGATATGGCAATACTTCTCCTAATATTTGCCCTCCTACAGGTGCTGCGACACCTCCTCCTTGGTGTCCCCCCTCTCCTGTTGGATTATATAAAGTAACTAAAATTACAACTTGTGGGTCAGAAATTGGTGCTACTCCCATGAATGATGTTACATATTTATTTGTATTAACTCCATCTTCTGATGTTCCTGTTTTGCCACCAACTAAATATCCTTGTACCTGTGCATTTCTTCCTGTTCCATCTTCGACTACAGATTGCATCATACTTAACACACTATTTGCTGTTTCTTTTGATATTACTCTATCGCCTTTTTTTACTTCTACTTCTTGTTTCTCTCCCGTTTCAGAATCAATTATTTCTTTAACTACCCTAGGTTCTATATATTCTCCACCATTAGCTATACTAGAAACTGCTGTTACCATCTGCAATGGTGTTACCTCAAATCTTTGCCCAAAACTTATTGTTGCTAATTCTACTGGTCCAACTTTATCTTTATCTAAAAATATTCCTTTAGCTTCTCCTGGCAAGTCAATTCCTGTTTTCTTAAAAAATCCAAATTTTTCTAAGTAATCATAATATTTATCTTTACCTATCTTTTGACCTAATGCAATAAATACTGGATTGCATGAATTCATAAGAGCTTGCCTTAAACTTTGGGTTCCATGTGGTCTATAATATCTCCAACATTTTATTCTAACTCCTGCAATCTCTATTCCACCACCACAATTAAATTCTCCTTCTTTATCTGTGGTTGTTATTCCTTCTTCTAATGCTGCAGAAGAAGTTATTAATTTAAAAGTAGAACCAGGTTCATATGTATCTGCAATTGCTTTATTTCTCCATTTAGCTTGTAACTGTTTATTCTTTTCGCTACTATCCATATTCTCGCTATTTTCTAGTTCATATGGATTATTCAAATCATAGTTTGGATATGTAGCCATTGCTAAAATATCTCCATTGTTTGGATTCATGATAATTACATTTCCACCATCTGTACATTCATTATCTATACAGGCATTTTCAAGATATTTCTCTGCAATTGATTGAATAGTTAAATCTATCGTTAGCACCAAATCTTTTCCCTTCTCTGCTGCTACATATGTTTCTTCTAATTGCTGCATATCTCCACCTTTTGCATCTGTTAGTTTTTCTATCTGTCCACTTTTTCCTTTTAAAAGATCGTCATATTTAGCTTCTATTCCATCTAACCCTTGATTATCACTTCCACAAAATCCTATTACTTGTGATGCCAATGTGCTATATGGATAATACCTTTTTGTATCTTCATCTATATTTATTCCAGATTCTATATTATTATCTTTCATCCATTGCCTTAGTTCATTTGTTTTATCTTTCTCTACTTTTTTAGCAATAGTTTCGATAGAACTTCTTTTTTTTACTTTTTTTAATGTTTCTTCATAATCCAACTCTAATATATCTGACAAAGCTTTACTTACAATTTCTTTTTTATCTTCTGGAATATTTGTAGAATTAACAGTAACAGTTTCTACAGTACTACTTTGAGCAAGTATATTTTCTCCTGTAGCATCATATATAGTCCCTCTTTTTGAGGTTATCTTTCTATTTAATGTTTGTTGTTCATAGGCCATCTGTTTTAACTTATTTCCATCAACAAATTGAATAACAGCCAGTCTTATTATTAATAATATAAGCAATATTGCAGAAACAATTATAATCCATAACATCATTTTTTTGTTTCTTATGCTAGATACAGTTTGCATTTTACACCTCTTACTAGTAAATTTCTTTTTACTATTCTATGTGCCAACAGCTTGTTTAAATAACAAAAATCCCCGAAAGAAAATTTCTACTTCTTTCGGGGACTATATTTTTATAATTTTTCTAATACTTTTGCTACTCCATCTTCATCATTTGATAAAGTTATATATTTTGCTTGTTTTTTTATATATTCTAATGCATTTCCCATTGCAACTGAATTTGGAGTTATATTAAACATAGAAATATCATTTTCTCCATCTCCAATTGTTATAATTTCTTTTTCATCTAAATTTAAATATTGGCATATCATATGTACTGCCTTGCCTTTTGAGATAGTAGCAGAAGCTATATCACAATAATAATTTTTACTTGGTTTTAATTCTGGATTTTTTAATTTTTTAGATTCATTTACTATCTTTACATCATGGAAATTCTTTGCTAAATAACTCTTTAGTTCCATCATTTTTTCAATATCAGAACTAGATACTACACATTGCACAATATTTTCGGTTTCTATAATATTTTTTAGTTCATCTACTGTTTTCTCTTTATCTTTTTCATCCAAAAAAAGGGCTTTGTTTAAAACAATTTTATCTTTATAATTAAATTTTATCGTATATCCATTTTCGTGTGCATATTCTAATAATTGTTTTACTACTTTCTTTTTAATTGGTTCACTAAAAATTTCTTTTTTCTTTAATTCGTCATAACAAGAAGCTCCATTTGATGAGATAATATATGGGCTTGTCCCTATTTGCTTTTGATAATTTATTGCATCTTTCCTAGCCCTTCCAGAAGTTAATATTATCTTAATTCCCTTTTGTATACATCTTCTTATCTCATATTGTGTTTTCTCGCTTATTTCTCCTTTTGAATTTGTTAATGTCTCGTCAATATCTATAAATACCGCTTTTATCAATTTATATTTTCTCCTTTCAGTTTTTCTAATTATCTCCTATTCTACTTTAAATATAACTTGACAAAATCCAAGTCAAAATTTTCTTCATCTTTTTTGGCTGTATTTATAAACTCTTCCACCATCTCTTTGGTATATTTACTACTTTTCTTTTCATAGAATTTCTTTAGTGGTTTTTGCAAATCCATCATTACCTTTGTTGCTTTATTTACATTTTGCTCTTTCATTAATTTATCCATTTTTTCCATTTCATGGTCAAAGATTTTTTTACCTATTTTTGTATTTTTAAATTGCTCTAATGTATTTTCTACAGTTAAATCCTTTAAATCTATATATCTTGTAGGTATTTTATGTCCTAATATTTCTTCAAAATCAGTATCACTAACATCTTCGATATTTCCAGTCATATATATACTTGGAAATTCTTTATTTATAGTAGTTCCATCTATTTCCAAATTGGCTTTTAACACAATATCCTCTACATTTTTCCCTACATAGATATTATATGTTCCTTTTTCTATATTCCATTTATTTTGGTTTACATCATAATAAGCTAATTCATCTTTACTTATTTTTATCATTACTTCTTTTTCTTCTTCTGGCTCTAATTCAACTTTCTCAAATCCTTTTAATTCTTTCTTTGCTTTAAATATTTTTGAATTTTCTTGTCCAATATATACTTGTGCAATTTCTTTTCCTGCTACTTTTCCTGTATTTTTTATTTTGAGCCTTACAATAATATCTTCTTCATCTTCTTCTACATTTAAATTAGAATATTCAAAAGTCGTATAACTTAATCCATATCCAAATGGGAATAAAACATTCTTACTTATTTTGTCATAATATCTATACCCAACATAAATACTTTCCTTATATTCTACACTTACTTCTGTTCCTGGATAATAATTGTAGCAAGGTGTATCTTCTAAACTTAATGGATATGTTTCTGCAAGTTTTCCACTAGGATTTACTTTTCCAGTTAAACAATTTACCATTGCCTCTGCCCCAGCTTCTCCACCTAGGTAACCTGTAATTATTGCTTGTACATCATCTTTCCATGACATTAAAATTGGTGAACCATTTGAAAGTACAATTACAACTTTTTTATTTACTTTGCAAATTTCTTCTATTAATTTATTTTGATTAGCTGGAATATCTAATGTAAATCTATCCATTCCTTCTGATTCAAAATTTTCTGTAAGTCCAACACATAGTATTACTAATTCACTATTCTTAGCTACTTTTATAGCTTCTTCTCTTAAAGTTACATCATTTTCGCTTTCTACCCTTTCATATCCTTGTGCATAACTACATTCTATACCTTGCTCTTTTAAACAATCTAATAAATTAGTCAATCTATATGGATTTATCGTAGAACTACCTGCACCTTGATATCTTGGTCTTTTAGCCATATCTCCTATAACTGCTACTTTTTTATTTTTTATTGGTAAAATATCTTCATCATTTTTTAATAAAACAATAGAATCTTCTGCTAATTTTCTTGCTATATTATGGTGTTCTTGTCTATTATATTCTTTTAAAGATTCTCTTTCTGCACCTTTAAATGCATATTCTAAAATTCTACTAACTACTTCATTTAGATATTCTTCTGATACTTTTTTATTTTTAACTGCCTCTATTATTTCTTCTACACCATTTCCTCTGCCACCAGGCATTTCTATTTCATTACCTGCAAGTAGTCCAGAAACTCTATCATTTTCTGCTCCCCAATCAGTTATAACTAAACCATTAAACTCCCATTCTTTTCTTAAGATATTCATTAATTCTTGGTTTTCGTTACAATATGTTCCATTAAGTTTATTGTATGCGCTCATAATAGACCATGGCTTTGCTTCTTTTACAATCTTTTCAAAGGCTTTTAAATAAATCTCTCTTAAAGTTCTTTCATCTACAACTGCATTTATTGTTCTTCTTCTATTTTCTTGGTTATTTGCTGCAAAATGCTTTACACAAGCTCCTACCCCATTTGTTTGCAATCCTTTTACATATTCACTTGCTAATACTCCTGTTAAATATGGATCTTCTGAGAAATACTCAAAATTTCTTCCACATAATGGTGTCCTCTTTATATTTATTGCAGGTCCTAAAACAATATCTACATTCTCATAAGCTGCTTCTTCTCCTAAAGTATTTCCTAACATGTATGCAGTTTCTTTATTCCAACTGTTTCCTATTGTTGATGAAGCAGGAAAACAAGTTGAAATTTCACTTTCATTAATTCCTAAATTATCTGCTTTAGTTTTTTGCACTCTTAGTCCATGTGGTCCATCTGACATTGTAATACTTGGAATATTAAGCTTTTCTATAGCTTTACTATGCCAATAATCTCCTCCCACACATAAACTTGCTTTTTCTTCTAAAGTCATTTTATCTATTAATTCTTTATATTTCATAGCATACCTCCGTATTTTAGTTATACTAATATATCACAATTTATTCCATAATACAATTGACTAAATTGATTTTACATAATATAATGTATATATTAACCCTGTTGACAGAAAGGATGATCAGTATGGCGTCAACACCTTTATTTTCGATTATCATTCCAGTATATAATTCTGCAAAGACTATACGGGAATGTCTGGAAAGCATTATAACACAATCTTTTCCCGATTTTGAGGTAATCATCGTAAACGATGGTTCTACCGATGAAACCACGGAAATTGTGAAAAGTTTTTCAGAAAATGACCCCAGAATTAAGCTGTATAGCTTTCCTAATTCTGGAGAATCGGAAACTCGTAGACGTGGTATCTCTCTTGCAACTGGTGAATACATTCTCCAAGTTGATTCAGATGATACCATCAATTCGGAGTTGCTCGATCGGCTCGCACAGGTAATCTGTAAATTCGAATTTCCCGAAGTTATCAGATTCCAGTGTGAACTCGTTGGCGACAACCCCGGCAAAGATCACCAGCGATACAACTGTTCAGACAAATTGTATCGCATCATGTCGGGTATGGAGGCCTTAAAGTTATGGTCCAAATTAGAAAACAAAAAATTAATCCACATTTCAAAATTTTAAAATTGAATGCGGATTAATTTCCTTTTATTTTTTCTATAATTTTTTCTAACCAACTTTTTTCTGTAGTCGTTGCTGTATTATCAGTTGAAGATTGCACATAATCTTTTTTTGGTAAACTTATATATATCTTTTGATCATTTGTAAGTTTTTGCATTCCCAATTTACTTTTTGCTTCTTCTTCTATTTTACTTAAATTAAGATTGCTTTCTATTGAAACTTGAGTTTGTTGGTTTTCCTTTTGTAGTGTTGCAAGTTCTGCTTTTAGTGATTTTACTTTATTAAAATCTTCTGTTATTAGGGAGTTTCTATAGCTAACGACTAATAGCATTGCAAAAATCAAAGCAATATATACAACAACTTTTTTCTTTAATACAACTGTAGCTCTTTTTTGTTTTGCTCTTTCTTTTGCTTCTTGTTTTATTTTCTCTTTTAATTCTCTTTCTCTTTGCAATTCCTGACTTTTTTTAGATGTTCTGTTTGGTATAAAATCTGGTTCTAATTTTCTTGGACTTGTTTCATATTGGTACCTAGCCATTAGCCTTCACCTCCTCTTTCGTTATTTTCTTTCGAAAATTCTTAATTTAGCACTCTTGCTTCTTGAATTTTCCTCTTGTTCCTCCTTAGTAGCAATTATTGGTTTTTTATTTATAATTTTCCCATAAGATACTGCTCCACATACGCAATATGGCAAATCTTTTGGACATGTACATCTTCCTTCTGCTTCTATAAATGCTTTTTTTACCGCCCTATCTTCTAAAGAATGAAATGTTATAATACATAATCTTCCACCTTTGTTTAAACATTTTAAACATTTTAAAACAGTATCGTATAAAGGTTCTATCTCGTTATTTACCTCTATCCTAATTGCTTGAAATGTTCTTTTGGCAGGATGCCCATTATTTTGCTTTGATTTAGGAATAGAATTTTCTATTATTTTTACTAATTCTGCAGTCGTTTCTATTGGTGCTTTTTTTCGCTCTATACAAATATTTTTTGCTATATTTCTAGAGAATCTCTCTTCTCCATATTCATATATAATATTTGCTAATTTTTCTTCTGGATAATTATTAACCACATCTCTTGCAGTTAGTTCTTGTGTTTTATCCATTCTCATATCTAATGTATTCTCTCCTAAATAACTAAATCCTCTATTTCGTTCATCTAATTGATATGAGGAAACACCCAAATCCAGTAATATTCCATCTACAGCTTCTATTCCGCAAATCTTGCAATATTATATCTATATCATCATGATTCCCATGTATATATTTAACATTTTTAAATTCTTTTAAATTTTCTTTTGCTGCTGATAAAGCTTCTAAGTCTCTATCTATTCCGATTAATAGCCCTTTACTTGATAATCTTTTAGCAATCTCTTTGCTGTGTCCAGCACCTCCTAAGGTACCATCTATATAAATTCCATCTTGTTTTATATTTAATCCATTTATACATTCATCAAGTAAAACAGGTTTATGCTTAAATTCCAATACATACCCTCCATTTATCATTTTTTTGAATAGCACAAACAGTTGGAAGTTTTTGATTTCCAACTGTTTAGTAGCTATTCTTCTTTTGTTTCTAGCGGTTTCGTCATTTGTATTTCATTCCCTTTTTCGTGGTATATATTAGCTATTTACATTTGTAATTTAAATATTTTTTCTTAAGTACATAGATAAATAAAATATAATTAGTTTCTTAAGATTTTATCTTTTGTATATTAAAATTCCTCTTTAGTATAGCCCTCTTCTTATCAAGTTTTTCTTGATTTCTCTTTAGTAACTGTTTACAAAACTTCTTTTGTAACTTTTTCTTCATTAGTATATTTTAAATTTTTCTTTTGTATAAAATTTATATAAACTTTTTCAAGTTATATACCTAACATTGTCATATTTTCTGCAATATCATCTGCTGATATATTTTCCTCACTGTTGTATTCTTCCCATTTGTCTTTATTCCATATTTCTATTCTTGTCCCAACACCAATTATAACTACTTCTTTTTCTAGTGTTGCAACGTTTCTTAGATTGCTAGATATTAAAAATCTTCCTTGTTTATCTATTTCGCATTCCATTGCTCCAGATAAGAAAAATCTTACGAAGTCTCTAGCATTTTTATTGGTAAGTGGAAGTGTTTTTAATTTAGTTTCGAAGTTTTCCCATTCGTTTTGTGAAAATCCAAATAGACACCCGTCTAAGCCTTTAGTGATTATGAACTTTTCGCCCATATCTTCTCTTAGCTTTGCTGGCATTATTAATCTGCCTTTGGCATCTAAAGAATGTTCATATTGGCCGAATTAGCACTTCGTTTCACCTCAATTCATTTTTTACCACTTTGTACCACTTCTCTCCACCTGGATAAATTTTAATACAACATTTATTAAATTGCAAGTACTTTTTAGACTTTTTTTAATTTTTTTTATTTCTTAATATTATATTAATTTTTTAATTATTGTTTTACAATAATTACTTTTTACTGTATAATATATTTGGTGATACGTATGAAAAAGTTTTTATTAATTTTGCTTTTAATTATAATACTAATTGCCGCTTCGCTTGGAATATATGGTTATTCCCTATACAGCCAAGCTATAAAAGAAGAGCCTTTAATTAGTAAAATAGAGCAAATTCAA
>OBDM01000748.1_pt1 | contig 11237 bp, 8 predicted proteins | sample 1518281 | NCBI WGS metagenome assembly OBDM01 (sample SAMN01760942, study PRJEB22395) | human gut metagenome | reverse complement strand
ACGCCATTTCAGCCACGACTTCTACCTGTCGATGATGCTCGACGTTCCCGTGCCGCGCGTGCCCATGCTGCGCGCACGTCTGCAAGACTCCCGCCGAGGGGGTGCCGCATGAGTGTGAACGCGGTCGATTGGGCGCTCAGGTTCGCGCCCGTGGACGCCAGGCATAACGGTGCCGCGCGCGTGCTGATGTGTCTGGCGAACGTGTCCGACGACGAGGGGCGCAACGCGCATCCGACGCACAGGAAGCTGGCCGCGTGGTGCAAGTGCAGCGTGAGCACGGTCAAACGCCACCTGTCATGGCTGGAAGCGAACGGGCTGATCCGTCGCGGCGACCAACGCCAGGCCGGGCATTTCAGCGAGTGGCACCGGCCCGTCGTGTGGGATCTGTGCCTGGGGAACCGTCTGGAGCTCGATTCCGACTTCTTCGACTCGAACGACATCGACTCGACCCGAGGCGGACGGCCTTCCACGGAAAACAGGGCGAAGGGAAACCCCGGCTCACATGTGGACCGTGGTTATGGCGACGGGGACACGGGGAAACCCCAGCTCACGGGTGAACCACGGTTCACAGCTGTGACCCCACCCCCAGCTCACCTGGTGAGCTACAGTACGTCCCTAGTACGTAATAACCCCTCTGCCCCTACGGGGCATCTCCCCGCAAGCGGAGAGACCTCCCCGGACGATGACGGAATCCGCGAGGACGGTTCATGGGCCGACGCCGCCGGAGCCGAACCCCCAAGCAGTGAATCCGCCGGGGCCGGTTCCGACGCGGAGGCGGTGTGCCGCACGATGGCGGACGGGCTGCGAGCCTTGCCGCCGATGCCGGTTCCCGAACCGTTGGCCCGGCCCGGCAAACGCGAACTCGACGCCGCCCGACGGCTGATCGCCCGCCATGGCATGCCACTGGTGCTGGCCGTGGCCGAATGGGCGTCGCTGCCGCCTTCCAAGACCGACAAGGGCGACGCTTCCGGCAAGCCGTATGACGGTTTCTGGCGTCGCGCGCTCACCGGCCCCCGCTCCCTCGCGCGGCACTGGGACCAGGTATGCCTCCAGATGGCCGACGACCCCCACGGGCGTCGCCTGCTCGCCGAACACGGCGTCATCGCCGACAAGGGCGAAACGGCGCAGCCGCCGAGCGCGGAATCCACGCCGAAGGTGCCGAACTACGGCATCCCCGACAACCTGGACCGCCGGACGAGGCGACTGCTCGCCCCCTACGACTTCGATGCGGGCAACGACGGGTTCGAGGCACCGCGCACCCTGCGTCGGATGTTGAAGCGCGTTCCCGCGAACGACGCAGAAGGCGAACGCAATGCCGTGCTGGAGGCATTGCGGGCGGGCCGCGCCTTCGTGGACGCGGAATCCAGGGAGAAGGACTACGTCTTCGGGCGGCGGAAGCCGGCTGGGACCGGGCCGGCATCCGTCCGTTTCGGCTTCATCGGCGGCCGTGGGCCGAAGGAGGTGCCGGCATGTTCCTGAAAGGCGAATGCGCGGATTTCCCCGACTCGTGGTCGGACCGCATGTGGGGGCCCGACGACCTTCCCAACCAGCGAACCCAATACGAGCTGCGCCGCGCGGCGGTGCGGATCTGCGAGGCCTGCCCGGTCAGGGCCGAATGCCTCGCGTTCGGCATCATGGTCCGGGACCAGTACGGCATCTACGGCGGACTGCCCCTGCGCGCCCGACGCCAGGTGCTGAAGACCGCGCAGGAGGCCGGATTCCGGTTCGACCCCGACGACCCGACCGCCGAACGGCGGCTCGCCCGGTACATCCGCGAGAACCCCGAGATCGTGGCGGCGGCACGCGAACGCGAATGCAAACGCCGCAAGACCGAGCAGCGCAACGCGCGCCAGCAACGATGGCGCGCCACCACACGCTCGACCGGCAAGGCGAAGGCCCCGGCCGCCGCCACACACACCCCGCCCTTGCAGGACACCCTCTTCTGAAGACAATCCGATACAGATAACCGGTCCGGCCCCATAAGGACGAACCATTCCGGAAACCCGTATACGCGGCAAACCGTGGAACCGTGCACCCGTGGACACGGGAAGCCGGAAACCCGAATGAAAGGAACAATCCCAATGACCACGAACACGAAAACGGTGGCCTTCGTCAACCTCAAGGGCGGGGTCGGCAAGACCACCAGCGCCATCGGCACCGCCGAAGCACTCGCCCGACTGGGCCATACCGTGACGGTGCGCGACGCCGACCCGTCCGGCGCGGCGACCCTGTGGGCGCACAAGGCCCTATCGGCCGGCCGCCCACTGCCCTTCGGGGTGGAGGTCGTCAACCGGTTCACCGTCGCCGCGCCCGCCGAGGAGGAATGGGTGCTGATCGACACGCCTCCCTTGCAGACCGATCTGGTGGAGGCGGCGGTGGACGCGGCCGACCTCGTGCTGCTCGTCACCACCACCGGCCCCATCGACCTGGAACGCATGCTGGAGACCATCCGGCAGATCAACAAGCCCTCCTCGGTGCTGCTGACCCAGACCCGCTACGGCACGCGCAGCCTCAGGCACGCCGAGGAGTTCCTGGCCGAGAACGGACTGGCCCATTGCAGGGAGACCATCCCGTACAAGGAGGCCATGCGCCTCGCGCCGGACGAGGGCCGGTTCCCGTCCGCCTCGGGCTACGGGCTTATCGCCAAGGAACTCAGCGACGCATTCAACGCCTGACACCCGCAGAACCGGAAACCCGGAAACCCGTGTCCACGCAAACCCGTGGACACGGGGACACGGAAAGGAACAACATCATGGAGATCAACAAGCCGATGACCACGAGGAACATGCTGGCATCGACCCTCACCGACTACAAGAAACCGGTCAAGCTGCCCAAGATCACGGTGGAGCTCGACCCCATGCTCAAGAAACGGTTCAAGGCCGAGGCCGTGCGACGCGGCACCACCATCCGCGACATGCTCACGGCATGGATCGAATGCGACTGCCCTCCCCTCGACGCGGCGGACGCAAGGGCCGAGGCGAAGCAAGACGGAAGAAGGAGTGGATGATGACGGATGACATCGAGGAGCGGGCCGCACTGGCCCGTCGCGGGGTCATGGACCATTCGGATTGCGAGGAGTGCACGGAGGACTGGACGTTCCTGATGCGTCAGGGACGGCGGGAGTTCCCGTTGGGATTGCGCACGGTGCTTGCGTGCCTCGCGTTCGCCGAACGCGAGGGCGCGGTGCCCGAGCTGCCGGCGGATTGGTGGGTTAGAATCAACAGGAGGTATCGATGACGACGATGCGCGGCGAGGGGAGCCGACTATGGATGTGTTCAAGGCATGGCCGGGAAGGGCGGAAAGCATCGTGATCAGCCAGGAGTCATACATGAGGTGCACCGGCGGCGTGGCCCCGTGGCGTCGTGACGGCGACAAGGGGCCGTCCTACTACGCGGTGTGCCCGCTGTGCGACAATCCCATCCAGATCGTCGGCCTGTTCCGCCGGCAGGAGGAAAGCCGTGCGCGCCGGCCCTACGGGCGACACCACCGGGGCGACGTGCCGGGCCTGTGCCGCTACGACGAGGACGCCTACCTGCACTGCCCGTATGCGGATCCGAACCATCGGACGGACACCCGAGCGAGACGTCATCCGAAGGACCAGACCGGGCGGGCCCTGTATGGTCTCATGCGCGGCGAGTTCGACCGGGTGTCGCTGGCGTGGGAACGGTTCTCCGGCATCCATCTGGGGCCGGGGGCCGCCCGTGACATGCTTCGCAAATGGCGGGACGACCAAGGATGGCGCTACTACGACGCGACCTACGGCAATCTGCCGCAGATGCTGTTCTTCGCGGCCGGCGGACAGAACCTGGTCAAACGCTACATCGTGCCGGACAGCCCGTTGCACGAACGGCTGAAAGGCGTGCCGCAGGTGAGATTCACACCGACGCGCTCCCGGTACGTGCAGGTGGACAAGGCCGGGCCGGGGTTCCTTACTCTGGATTTCCTGCTGTACGCCCGGCGCATCGAATGGGACGGACAGCACATGAACGAGACGTTCAGGCTACGCGGCCTGCTGGGCCGCGATGACGGGCAACAGGCCTTCGATGACCTGACCCTCGACGTCGATCAGGACTGGCTCCCCCACACAGCGGACGCCCAACCCGGCCGCGACGAGCGGCTACTCGACATCGCGCGGGAAACGCTGCAATCCAACGCGGGTATCCCGGCAGATCAATAAAGCGTTATCAATGCAAGGAGAACAATGATGAACGAGAACGACAAGACGGAAATCCTCGAACCCGTCGAAACACCCGCCGAGAACATCACAGAGCCAAGCAAGGATGGAAGCAGGCGTCCGAAGTGGCTGCCGCCCCTGGTCGCGGCCGTCTGCGCGGTGATTCTGGTCGCGGCCGGCATCATCGGCTGGAACGCTTACAGCGGCGCGAAGCTCGCCGAGGCCAAGGAGGCGTGCGCCACCGCCGCCGACACCGTGCGCAACAATGCCAACGAATACAACGCGCTGCTCAACGGCGATGCCGCCGATGCCGCCGCCGTCAAGGCCGAACAGGTCAAGGACTCGAAGACCGTCGAATCCTTGGGCAAGGAGCTCAAGGCCATGGCACCCGAATACGAGGGCTGCGTGGCCGAAAACGCGCAAGGACTGGATGCCGCCACCGTGAAGCTCAATGAACAGGCCGACTGGTACGAGACCCACGAGAAGAGCCTGTCGAAGGCGGTGAGGGCCGTCGCCGAATCCAAGGCCGCGAAGAGGCTGGATGACGCGAAAACGAATCTGACGGCGAAGCTGGACGAGGCGTCGAAGCTGCTCGCGGATTCGGACGGCAAGGTCGCGGACAACGCCACCCGCGACGCATTGTCGAACGCCATCGACGCGGCGAACGGGCTGAAGGACGGGAACGATCCGGCGAAGATCGACGGGGCGCGCAAAACGCTGGAGGATGCCATCAACGGCGTGAACGCGAGCGTCCAGGCAAAGACGGACGCGGATGCGCAAGCCGCCGCAGCGGCAGCAGCGGCAGCCCAGGCTCAGGCGCAGGCCCAATCCACCTACAGCGGCGTCTCCTCCTACTCCGGCGGCGCGTACGGGCGCACGGAAGGCTCCACTTCCGGCTCCAACACATACCGTGGCACCACATCGGGCGGCTCCGGCCCGGCCGCCGCCTCCGTCCCAAAGCCGAACCTCAACGGCGCATACGGCTGCACTGAGGACTGCTATGTTCCGCCGAACAATCTTATTCAGCACTGATTGATGATTGGCTGTTTGTGGCCCGCACTGGGGAATCGGTGCGGGCCTTTTTTCATGGATTTTGTGAGGAAGGGACATGTTCCCGCGAACCTGTATTCCCTTATTCCCGTGTACCCGTATTGCCGGGAAATACTTCCGGATTTTTTGTAGACGCCATGCTCCGTGGTTCGGCGTGTCGTCTGTGAGGCTTGTTGGTGGCTGCCGGGCCAACCGGTGGCTACCTCCCGTTATTCCTGCGGTCGGAAGCCCCGCCACCCCTTGAAAAAAGAGGCGGCGGGGCCATGACCGGAACGATTGAGGGAGGGGATGAACAGACAAGGTTAACGGAGGTTCATTTACATGAACTTTGGCAGGAAGATGATGAAGGCCGGTGTCGCGGCGGTGGCTGCGATCGCCACGCTTGGTGCCGGCGGCGTCGTCGCATCGACCGCGTTCGCGGGCGGTGGCGGCGGCAACCAGCCCGGCACGGGCGGCGACCTGGCCGCGGTGCAGTTCTGGCAGTACAAGGACGATGCTTCGGGCGCATGGGGTCCGGCCACGAGTCTTGATTCGGTGCGCGCCGCCATGAACAATGCCGGCGTGACGTTGCAGGGCGGTGGCGTCACGAAGGCGCAGGCCGCATTGGACCAGGCCCGCACGGAATGCGAGACCGGTTTCCAGCGGCGTCACCCCGGCGAGGGCAACGGCGACTGCCGAGTGGTCGCTGTCGGCGCGGTGCCAGCCGTCATCGGCGGCAACTACATCTACAACGGGTCCGGCGCGGCTTCGCCGACCGGGACCGGTGGCTGGTACGACAACTGGAACACCTACGTCGCACCGAACACCTATAAATATGCAGGCACTCAGGATTACCACACATCCGATACCTTCTCGGATGATCCGTCGAACAGCGTGGATGCGATTATGCGTCGTAATGTGGAGGCTTCCAGCAAGCCGTCGATCGTGGTGATCGTGCTGGACAAGTACCAGCCCGCGCCGCCCTCATATCACCTGAGCATCAGCACGCAGGCTGCGGAGATGTCGGGCCAGGCGGGCGACACCAAGGATGCTTCGGACACGATCACCCTGTCCAGCGACGGGTCGAAGACCGAGAACGTGAACGGCACCGCGACCCTGCACTGGCGCGGCATCGACGGCACCGAGAAGACGGTGGCGAAGCAGTTCACCGCATCCAACAAGGGCAGCGCCACAGTGAGCGCGTCCTTCAAGGACATGGACGCCTCGTGGGAGTCGTGGCCTGCGGGCAAGCGCTGGTGGGACGTTGACGTGGCGAAGCAGGGCAACATGGCCGAGGCGGTCTCCCACAAGGGAGAGAACGACGGCAAGGAGTCCGGCGAGAAGACCACCACCCCGCCCGAGAAATGGCTGACCAACGAGGCCGGCGACACGGTGCAGGACGGCAACGACTCCATCGCGTCCGGCTCGCTGTACACGGCGCACATCAAGGCGCATTCCAACGCCTCCGGCAAGTTCTGGATCTACGACACGATCGACACCAGGGACGTGGTGATCGGCGGCACCGAGCAGGACGACGTGAGCAAGGTGACCGTGACCGACGCGAACGGCAACATCGTGCCGGCGGACATTTCCATCGACGATTCCATCGATGGCAAGCGCGTGGTCAAGGCGCACGCCACCGCCCCGCATTCCGGCCTCTACACACTGAACGTGCCACAGTCGGCCAAACCCACCGGCGGCGACTACAAGATCAACGACGGTTCCGTGGCGTGCTGGAACGGAGACAACGGCACCGGCAGCCTGGCCGACTGCCAGACCGGCAACAGCGACAGCGTGGGCAAGGTCACGCCGACCCCGGACAAGGTGTGGGTGCTGGACGAGTCCGGCGCTCTCGTGGCCGAGGACAAGCAATGGACCAACCAGCAGGGCGTCGATCAGAAGACGTTCCTGGTGGGCGACCAGGTGGGCGTGGTCGTCAACGGCAGCATTCCCGCGCATCTGCTCAACCCGCTGGCATCCTATTCCATCACCGATGATCTGACCGGTTCGAACCAGTGGATCGACTGGAAGTCCGGCAAGGTGTTCGTCGACGGCAAGGACGAGACCGCGAACTTCACCATCGCGATCGACCGGAAGGCCGGGACCGCGACCGCCACCGCGAAGTCCGCCTACATCGCGAAGACGATGTTCAGGAACAGCGCGAGCAAGGTCAGGTTCTACCTGACGGGCACCATCAAAAAGGGTGCCACCGAGGGCAAGAAGATCCAGCTGACCAACAAGGCGTACGAGAAGTGGAACAACGAGACTCGACCGACCAACGAGCCGCCGGTGTTCGTGTGGACGCCCAACCCCAACAAGGCATGGGCCATGAAGGTCGGCGGCAAGTGGCAGCTGACCGTCGATCCGACCAAGACCGACAAGGTGGGCGGCGACGACAAGTACTACCGTCTCGGCGACGAGGTGGCGGCGGTCATCTCCGGCACCCTGCCCACCGGATTGGGCCGCGTGCCCGAGATCGCGTGGACCGACGACTTCGCCAACGTCGATAGCATCCTCGACCTGAAGGACACCTCCAACATCAAGGTCTACGAGCAGGACACCACCGACGAGGCCAACGCCGGCGTCAACGACCTGAACAAGACCGGCAGGGACGTGACCGACCAGTTCGACATCACCGCCGAGGGCACCAAGGTCACGGTCAGCGCGAAGGACTCCTACGAGGCCGCGCAGAAGGACCTGAAGACCGCGAAGCAGATCAGCGTCGTAATCCCCTTCGACGTGAACTTCGACACCGTGAAGCTGCTCGAATCCTACGGCAAGTCCGAGGGCGACGAGCTCAACACGTGCGCGGACCCGAAGGGCGACGACCTCGACAACAAGGGCGGCCAGACGGTCGGCGGCAGCACGGTGGACACCAACACGCCGAAGATCTGCGTGACCGTGCCCCCGATCCACAAGCAGGTCATCGCCGAATCCTCCCAGGGCGGCGACCAGTCCAGCATCGACACCAAGACCGTGTTCCCCGGCCAGACCGTGGAATACACCGTGCGCGTGGACCCGAAGATCCCTGCGGACCAGGCATATTCGGTGACCGCCATCAAGCTGAGCGACACCTATTCCGAGTACACCACCGCGAACAAGCAGACCCTAGAGATCACCGACCTGGGAACCGGCGGCATCATCCCGAAGAGCGCCTACAAGGTGCAGTGGGACGAAGCCAACCACTCGTTCGAGGCCACGTTCGCCAGGGACTGGGTTGCCGCCAACTGGAAGGCCGGCTCCAACCCGCGCGTGCTGCTGCGCTTCGAGGCCAAGGTGAACGAGGACGCGCCCACCGACAAGACCGTCGGCAACAAGGCCGCGCTGACCGTCAACAACGGCGTCACCCCGTCCAACAAGGTCGAGAACGAGCCGCCGGTCATCAAGCCCTCCAAGCAGGACACGCAGAAGGACCCGACCATCAACATCGACGGCAAGACCGCGCTGCTGGGCGACAAGGTGTACTACCGCGTCAACATCGACGCCTCCAGGCTCACCGACACCGCCTACAAGGTATGGCGCTTGGGCATGACGGACGACTACGACCAGGAGTACCTGACCCTCGACGCCGAACACGTGGAGATCCTTGACGAGACCGGCAGGGACCGCACCGGCGAGTTCAACATCCAGGACAAGGACGGCGTGCTCTACGCCTTCGCCAAAACCGTGGACACCCAGATCCCCGCGACCGGCGAGACCGTGAAGGGCGACCCGCAACCCGACGACCTGAAGGCCTACAGCGAGAAAACCGACAAGGATTACGACCCGCTGAAGGACCCGAGCATCGACCAGTCGCTGCTGGGCCACACCTACCAGGTGGTCATGCCGATGACCGTCACCAAGGTCAAGGACGGCCACACGGTGGAGAACACCGCCACGCAGGTCACGAACGACAAGCGCGACAAGACCAACACCGTCACCAACCCGCTGAAGGAGATCAACCCGACCAAGGACGTGACCGTGAAGGTCGGCGGCGACAGCATCGACGGCAAGAGCGTGTATCTGAACCACACGTTCCTCTACCGACTGGATTCCAGCATCCTGCCCCCGGACCGCGCCTACCAGACCGTCACGGACTGGGGCGGCACGGACCAGCTGAACACCGAGTACGACCAGTACCTGGGCAACTGGGCCGTCTACGCCTCGCGTGATTTGTACAGGGACGGCCAGGTGCTCGCGGCCAGGGGCGAGAAGATCGCGGGCAGCGGCTTCGACTCCTCGAAGTTCGGCGGCAACCTGTTCACCGTGGACGCCGACGACAACGGCAAGGTCACGGTCAACGCGACCCAGACCTACCTCGACCTCGTGAGCGCCGACAACGAGCACGAGGCCGGCTGGGTGCTCTACCTCCAGTGCAAGCGCATCGCCGTGGCCGACGAGGTGCCCAACACGTGGACCGAGACCATCAACGGCCAGCCGCGCGAATCCAACAAGGTCGTCACCAAGACCCCGGACATGACCCCGAGCATCCACCTCGAAAAGGTCGATACCCCGACCCTCAAGCAGGACGGCCAGGAGCAGGCGGACCGCGACGACCCGAAGCAGGCGCTGAAGATGGACGCCGACAACATCGGCATCACGTTCATCATCACCAACACCTCCAAGACCGACCCGGCCACCGGCGACGGCGCATGGTACAAGGCAAGCGACCTGGACCTCGCCGACTCCACCATCGTCGGCGACGCGCACGTGGACATGGATTCGCTCACCTACCCCGACAACTGGGACACCCTGGTGCTCAAGCCGGGCGAATCGGTCAGCGTGACCGGCACGCTCAAGGGCGTCAAGGAAGGCGATACCCACACGGACCGCGCCATCGTCACCGGCACCCCGCTCGTGGAATGCGCGCCGTCCAACGGCGACCCGTTCAACGACAAGACCGACGGCGGCGAAGACACCGATCCGGAATACTCCACCGGCGACGTGACCGAGATCGACGGCAAGCAGCTGTGCGCCGACACCCAGACCACCAGCAACACCGACGACTGGAACGGATACCGTGCCAAGCCGTTGGCCTCCACCGGCACGGCCGTGCTCGGCCTTGCCGGCGGCGCTCTGGCGGTGCTGCTCGCGGGCGGCTCCCTGCTCGTGTTCCGCAAGCGCCACTACGCACAGGGTTCCGGCCGCCACACGGCCGTGAACGCGGGCAAGTGACCCCGTGGCGTTCCGGCCTCGTCGTCCGATGACGGCCGGAACGCCCTCCATTGACTTCACATGCCGGAAAGGGGCATAAAGCTTTCCGAATCCCGTGCCCCGGACGGCGTGTGAACCCCCAGGCCCTTCGCCAGCCTCTCCCCCGGCGAAGGGCCTTTTCCATGCCCGGAACCCGTGAACCCGTGGAACCGTGGAGCCGCAGACCCGTGGAACCGTGCTCCCGATGGGGCCTGTAGACGGTGCGCCCCGCAGCGGCCCGCGACCCGGCGCATCATCGACTCTGACATTGTTCGCACCATCATCATTCCTCTGGAGGTTGCACATGGCTGACAGGCAAACCGCATTGGCCGTATTCGATTTTCTCGACTCGCTGCGCGCCGGACAATACCGCATCGGCGCGGACGCGGAAAAAGACCATGCCACGGCGGGACTGCTGGCATCGCTGTCCGGCGACACGGGGCTGCGCGACGCCGTGTGCGCCAAGCTGATATCGCCGGGCCTGGAGCGCGCCCGTTTCCTCATGGTCGCCGAGCATGATCCGCGCGCCATACCCCTGTTCGCCTCGGGCCAGGTCAAACCGTGGTACCAGGCCGACTACAACGTGCGCGAGATAGCCAACAGCGAGTTCCACCAGGACATACCCGCACTGCTGTGGCGGCTGTCCAACAGCATCCCGGATTCCGCGCGAAGGGAGGGCATGCTTGAGGCGGCCGCGTACATGAGCTTCATGCAGGGCGATCCCGAAGCCGCGTTCACCGGCCATCTGGGCCGGCTCGCGGCGGTTTCGCCCGAGGGCGAGGTCACGCGCTGCCTCATGGACGCGCACGAACACGGCCAGCATCCCGCATGGGTCATGGAACAGCGGCAGCTACGCGAACGG
>OBDM01000745.1_pt1 | contig 11288 bp, 11 predicted proteins | sample 1518281 | NCBI WGS metagenome assembly OBDM01 (sample SAMN01760942, study PRJEB22395) | human gut metagenome | reverse complement strand
AATTCTTTTAGGTATAGTCATAGCTGCATAAGCACAAAGCAGATAATGGTCTAATTTCATCTAATGCTCTTCCATCTGGTCTAACATGTTTATTAGTAATTAAATCACGTACAACTTCTCCTTCGATAGCATCAACAACCTTTTTAGTTATTTTTTCAATACTCTCATCTTCAGGATATTTCTCTATAAAATGAGCTACGGTATCTTCTTTAACTTCATCTATTTTTGCATAAGAAGCAAGTTTATCTTTAATTTGAACAGCTGCAAGCATATCTTCTTCTGCATATTCTTTAATTTCTTTTTCTAGTTCTTCCGGAATACTAGCAAGCTCTACTTTCTTCTTTTCTTTACCAACTACTTCAATAATACTTTCTTGGAATTCGCATAATTCTTTAATATGTTTTTGTCCGAACATTAAAGCATCAAGCATATCACTTTCACTAGCTTCGTGAGCTCCAGCTTCAATCATACAAATATCATTTTTAGTACCAGCAACAGTTACTGTAAGTGAACATGCATCTAATTCTTCACCAGTTGGATTAATAACAAATTTTTTACCAATCTTACCAACAATAACCCCAGCAACTGGTCCATCAAATGGAATATCAGATACACCTAGTGCTAAACTTGAAGCAAATAAAGCCGTAATCTCTGGTGAATTATTTGGATCAACAGATAAGATAGTATTAATTACTTGTACTTCATTTCTAAAGTTCTCATCAAACATTGGTCTAATTGGTCTATCAATTAATCTAGCAGCAAGTGTCGCAGATTCACTAGGTCTTCCTTCCCTTTTGATAAATCCACCTGGAATTTTTCCTACTGAATATAACTTTTCATTATAAACTACAGTAAGTGGGAAAAAATCACCAGTTCCAACATTATCACTCATAACACTTGCTGATAATACTACAGTGTCTCCATATCTAACTAAAACAGCACCATTAGCTTGTTTAGCTAGTTCTCCTACCTCAACAACAATTTTTCTTCCTAAAAAATCAAAACTAAATTCTTTTTTCACTAACATCATCCTCTCACAAATATAAAAAAAGACACTAAAAATAAAGTGCCCTATTTTCTTAAATTTAATTTCTTAATTACTTCACGATAACTAACTACATTAGTTCTCTTTAAGTAATCTAATAAGCTACGTCTCTTACCAACTTTCATTAAAAGACCTCTTTTTGAATGATAATCGTGCTTATTTTCTTTTAAATGTTCAGTTAGATTGTTAATTTCATCTGTAAGAATAGCAATTTGAACCTCTGTACTACCAGTATTCTTTACATCCTTACCGAATTCTTTAACTAACTCAGCTTTTCTCTCTTTAGATACAGCCATCTTTCATCTTCCTTTCTAATAAATCGGTTATACCCTAGTTATAATCTGGAAGAAAATTAAAACTAAGATAAAACTTCCTTAAACATTATATTATATATTTGACTTAAAATCAACCAAAACTTCACGCAAAAGAGAGTAAAAACCTACTCTCCATCTATCTAAACACTCTAAAGTGTACAATATATTATATTAAATAATACTAATATAAGAATAATTAATTAGCCTATATATAGTTTTTAATCAACTTTTTTATAAACGACAATTATCAAAAAGAATAAGCATGCTACAATCGTTCAGGCACTGTCTACTTCTTTATTTAGTAAGCACTAATTAGTATTTTGGTCGCCACTGGCGACCATTTTATATTTGAAAAGACTTCTTAAAATCATCTAGATTTTTTACTTTAATCCTTAATATTTAACTCAATTTTGACCACATTGTGGTCAATTTTTTAAACATCAGTTAATTCATTATCTTCTTTTTCACCTAATTCTTCTAGAAAATTAGAAATATCTTCTTATATCAGTTTTTGTAATATCCTTCCTGATATTATTTCATTGTTCAGCTTATTTTCTTTTAGAAAGATTTTTTTGATAACTTGATTAATATAATAATCTATTTCATTAGCATTATTTAAAGAAAAAAGAAATCTGTAATGTTACATTGTTAACTTTTCCGACAACGTCGGGACTTTTTCAATATTAATTGTGTCCACACTGTTGACACTTTTTCATCACTAAATATATTGTAGAATTGTTTCATCCTAAATAATATTCTTCTATTATATTTTTTTGCCTACTTCTATAACTAATTTTTCAGAATATCTATCTATAATATTAACACCATATTTGCTGCCTGCTTCATTAAGCAGTTTTTCTATTTCAAAGAATGTAATAACTTTATGTTTTTCTTTTGAATAATCTTTTACCCTTGAATATACTTCATCATCAATTAACTTATTTTTTAACGTCATCTTTTCATATCATACTAATTCATATTCTCTAACTGCAATTCTCCCATCTGAGCAGTATTCTATTACAAATCTATTTTCTCTCTTACATATTAATATTCCCATGGTATTATTGTTGTTAATTTCTTTTACATTTTTATCTATGTAATTCATATATTTTTGAACTTGTGATATATATTCAACCTTAAATTCGGTTACTTTTAATTCTACAACAACATAACAGTTGAATTTTATGTTAAACAATAACAAATCAATATGATGATTTCTGTCTACCATTTTAATGTTATATTCACTACCTATAAAGCTAAATGAAATTCCAAGTTCTTTCATAAAAGATTCAATATTTTCTAATATTAAATTATGTAATGCTTTCTCAGTAACTATTTCAATATTATTTTTATTTCTAATTAGTATAGGATTTGGCACCAAATCTTTTACTTCAAGTTTATCATCAAGAATCAATTTATTTTTAGTATCAATTGGTAGTCTTTCATATTCATTATTCTTTATTCTTGTTGCTAACTCTCTATATCCAAGACTATTTGATATAGCTAAATTTATATAATATATTATTTCATCAAAATTTTTAATAGATAGTAATTCACGATAATGGCTCCAACTCAATTGTGAACGCAGCGCGTTCACTTTTTTATCTCTAAATAACAAATAAAATTTTCTCATATTCATAAGATTTCTATAACTATATTTTTTATCATTTAATTCTATTATTAATCTTTGTGAATATTCTTTTATTAAACCATCGCCATATTTAGCTCTTTTTTCTCCACCTTGGGCTTCAATAATTAACTTTCCGACATTATAATATGTTTCAACATCACTCTTGTTCTTACTATAATCCTTTACTTTCTTATATACTTCGTTGCTTATTAATAATCCTTTTATTTGATCATAATAATTCATATCTAACTCCTTTCTTAATTGTGTCGCATTTTGCGACACTTTTTCTATGAACTACTAGTCTTAATTTTTAATTTATCATTTTTTATCTTAAACATAATAATACCATCTTGGTCTGTTCTATATACTTTAGATTGTTTTAAATCGTTTAATACTTCTTTATTAGGATGTCCATAGCCGGTTGTTCATACCTACACTGATAATGGAATACTTTGGATTAATTTTATTTATAAACGTACTTCCGCTACTTGTCTTGTTTCCGTGGTGTCCTACTTTTAATACATCAATGTTAGATAGATTATACTTTTCTAAAATTTCTTTTTCTTTCTCTACTCCAGCATCACCCATAAACATAAACTTATAACCATCAAGTTTAGTATAAATAACATTACTATTATCATTCTCATTATCGTACTCTTTGGTTTGTAAGAAATACAACTTACTATTATCAATATTTAATTTTTTAATACATGAGTAATATTTAATATTTTTCTTTTCTAACATCCATACTTATATTTCTGCTGCATTATATCAAAGTAATTCATATTCCCTAGCAATTATCCTATTATCTGAACAATATTTAATTACATATTCATTATCTTGTTTACAAATAATGATTCCTACTGTATCATTTTCTTCAATAGTTTTTATATTTTTATCAATATAATTCATATAAGTCATAATTTGACCAGTATGCTCTTTCTTAAGTTCTGTTATCTTTAATTCTACGACTACATAACACCTATATTTAATATTATAAAGTAATAAATCAATATAGTTGTATCTATTACCTAATTTAATTGGATATTCACTTTTTATAAAAGTAAACCCTATTCCCAATTCTTCTAAAAAGTTTTCAATATCTTCCAAAATTAATTTTTGTAATACTTTCTCTGAAAATATATAATACTTATTGCTATTTTTAATCAAAATTGGATTCTTGATAAAATCAACTATATCTGATTCTTTTTGTTCTACTGATTTATTTTTAGTAGATTCCGGAAGCCTTTCATATTCATTAGATTTTATTCTTTCTCTTAACTGTCTAACTGATAAATTATTATTTTTAACTAATTCTATGTAATAATTAATTTTATCAGTATTCTCAAAAGATAGCAATTCACAATAATGCGACCAAGACAATTGTGCAGACAGTGTCTGCACTTTTTCATTCAACTCATAAAACTTTAACATTAACCATAGATTTCTCTTACTATAGCCTTTACCTAATTCATATGTTAATCTCTTCGAATATTCTTCTATTATTCCTTCTCCATAATGATTACCTGCTTCACTTAACATTCTTCCAACATTGTAATATGCATTCAAATCGCTCTTATTAATTGAATAATTTTTAACTTTCCGATTTATCTCATTATTTACTAATTCATTTTTTATCTCATTGTAGTAATTCATATCTACTCCTTTCTACGGACTATATGTCTCAATTCTTAATTTATTTTTTTTAATCTTAAACATAATACTTCCATCTTGGTCTGTTCTATATACTTTAGATTGTTTTAAATCGTTTAATACTTCTTTATTAGGATGACCATATCTATTATTTTTGTCAACACTTATAACACTATATTTAGGATCAATTTCATCTATAAAATTTTTATCACTACTTGTCTTACTTCCGTGGTGTCCTACTTTTAATACGTCTATGTCTGATATATTGTATTTATCTAAAATATCTTTTTCTTTATCTACTCCAGCATCACCCATAAACATAAATTTATATCCATCAAGTTTAGTATAAATAACATTACTATTATCATTCTCATTATCGTACTCTTTGGTTTGTAAGAAATACAACTTACTATTATCAATATTTAATTTTTTAATACATGAGTAATATTTAATATTTTTCTTATCTAACACTTTGATTAATTCTTTTTCTAAATTATTAGATTCTCCACAATTAAATATTACTTTATCCACTTTAAAATTTTCTATTACATTTATCGCATCTCCCATGTGATCAAAATCGCCATGAGTAAGTACTAGATAATTTATCTTACTTTTGCCAGTACTCTTTAAAAACTTTATTGTATTATCACTAACCTTTATATTATCCTTACCACCAGTATCAATAAGCATAACTTCACGATTGTTATAAATTAAAGAACTATCTCCTTGTCCTACATCTAAAAAATAAACATACGTATTAAAATCTAATAAAGGTTTTACTTTTAAACACATAGTATAAATAAATATAAGTAATATAAACATCTTACGATTTGTCTTTAAAAACATAAATAAAAATACATAATAAATAAAATAAAAAATAAGGTTTACCTTTGGCACAATAATATTAATCATTATTAAATGATTACTAATAAACTTAAGAATACCTATAAACATATTTAAAACTGGCTCTAAAAAACGAAAGACAAATGTTAAGATAGTAAGCGGATATATGATCACACTTACCAAAGGAACAATAATAACATTATTTATAATCTGCATTAAATTAACTTCATAATTATAATAATGCGTTATTGGTAAACTAAATAAAAAAGCAATAAAACTAGTTAAAAACATATTAACAAAATAATTCTTTTTCATATACTTATTAAATAAAATGAGACCTAAACTAACACTTACTGAATACAAAAATCCCATATCATATATGATTAATGGATTATAAATAAGTAAAGTGCAAACTACTAATAAAAGAACATTTACTGTATTTATTCTTAAATCTAACTTCTTATTTAACATTATAAAAATAAATAATAAAAGACTTCTATAAATACTTGCTGAATAATTAGTTATCATGCTAAACAAAATCAAGAAAATGCATGCTAGTGTTTCTTTAAATCTACTTTTCTTTAATACAAATAAAATAATTCCTGAAAGCAAACTTAAATGCATACCACTAATCGCAAACAAGTGACTTACTCCATTTTTTTGAAACAGACTATAATCATCCATCTCACTTTTATCACCAATTAAAAATGCTTTAAAGTAGTCACTATGCTTAAACTTTTCACTTCTCTTAATAATATAATTTTTTACTTTATATTTAACACTTCTAGTTTTAGAAACAACCTTAATATTATCTATCTTTACTAAATAATATACATGATGATTATATAAATATTTCCTATAATTAAAAGTATTTGGTATTGTATTATTTTTAGGTTTACTAAGTGTTCCTTTAAAAGTTATCTTATCACCCAAAGATATATTAAGTGGTTCTTTACTATAATACGAACCAATTATCTTTTCTTTAGATTTAATTGTAATCTTATAATAATCATCACTCTTCTTAATCTCATCTACAATACCTATAAAAGAAGTCTCGCTGCCATTAAACTTTGATTCATTATGAAAAGAGTTTCTTATAAAAGCCAAACATAAAACCAAGATAACTAAAATTATATAAAAATAATTATACTGTAATAAAGTCTTTAATCTTATCAAATAATGCCTCTCCTATACCAGAAACATTTTTTAGATCTTCAATAGTTTTAAATTCACCAGTATTAGTTCTATAAGTTATTATTGCCTCAGCCTTACTTTCTCCAAGCCCCTTTAACTTCATAAGTTCCTCTTTACTTGCTTTATTAATGTTTACCTTATCACTAGTACTAGTTTCATTGTTTTCTTTATTGTCAGTACTTGCATCATTATCAGTACAGTTATTAACCGTAATTGTCTCACATTTACATGGCACTTCACTTACTGCTTTAGTAGTTATTTCACTCTTAGTAAAAACATAAATGACCATTTCATTACTAACAACTTTAGATAAATTTATATTATTAGTACTTGCATTACTTTTAAGTCCACCAGCCATCTTTATTGCATCAACTACTCTATCACTAGAGTTCATCTCATAAACCCCAGGCTTTTTAACTGCTCCTTTAACATCTACAAAAATTTTATCTTGCACCTTTTCACTAACAGGAAGCGTCGTACTAATCACATTACTATCAAATTCATCTAGTACCTCATCACTTTTATTAAATACATAATAAAAAGCCACAAATATAGTAAGTAATATGATTCCTCCCATAATCAAAAACATTTTCTTCTTATCCATAATTTCCTCCCTCTATTAGTTATTGTTGTAAGAGCATGCTTAATTTCCTTTTTTTATCTTAAATTTTTGCACAAAAAAAACTAAAACATAATTAAAGGTTTTAGTTCTTCTTCATTAATTCTGGTATAAAAAGCTACTGCTTTATCCCCTTCTTTGTATAATATATAATTACTATTTTTATCTTTTACTATATTTCCATTATAAATCTGTTTATGATTATCATCATTAATATATCTAACATCTAAATCAAAGATATCTTCTAACCTATAAAGTTTATATTTACCATTACTTATATCATCTAAAGAATAAGCATCACTTATATCATAATCACCTAACTTAGTTCTAACTAAATCAGTCATTACCCCATAAGTTCCAAGATAAGCACAAATATCTCTAATTAAAGCCCTTATATAAGTTCCTTTACTTACCTTACACTTAATCTTAACTTCATCTTCAAATGAAACAAGTTCTAACTTATAAATCGTTACCTCTTTTTTTGGTAAAATAACATCTTCATTACTTCTAGCATAATCATAAAGTTTCTTACCATTAACTTTGACTGCTGAATATATTGGTACTTCTTGCATATAAGTTAGTCCATTAAAATGCTCAATAGCACCATTCATATCTTCTAAACTAATCTTTTTGTCATCAGTCTTTAATACTTTACCTTCAATATCCAAGGTGTCTGTTAAAACATTTAATTTAAAAGTTGCAATATATTCTTTATCATGATTAACCATAATACTGCCAAGTTTCGTGTACTTACCAATCAAACAAACTAGAACTCCAGTCGCCATTGGATCAAGGGTCCCAATATGTCCAATACTTTTAGTACCAAACACTTTAACAAGTTTATTTACTACATCTCTACTAGTAATACCTTTAGATTTATTTACTACGATTACCCCATTCATCTTTCTTACCCTCAATACTCTTTGAATAAATTATCTCTTCACCGGTAATAGTATCTAAATTAAATCCCATATCCTCAAATAATTTAAGCATAAATTCTTTACTATGTGGAGCAGAAACTACAATCTCACCAGCACCGCTAGATTCAAATTCTCTAACTAAACTAGTCATTAAGTTTGCAGATAAGCTTCCTTTTTTATACTCTGAAAGAAATCTTTCCCTAAACTCTGGCTTAATATACATATTATAAAGTTCCCCATTACCTTCATGTACATGAATACATGCAAAACCAACAAGTACCTCACCATCATAAATACCAATCGCTTTAGAATTAGTCTCCTTATTATACAAATCATTTAGATCTGCTCTTGCAAATGCTTTACTTCCTGTAAAATAATCACGCACTGCTTTAAAAGGAATCTTACTAAAAACTCCACCATATGTTTCATCATAATAACTATAAATAAGTTCCTTTAACTCATCTTCATGCATCTTATCTGTTATATTTCTTACTACTATCATTTAAAACCCCCATACCTTTCTTACTCTCGGTTTTCACTATGAATTTCTTGTAAAATTTCATCAATATGTTCACCATATAATGTAGATTCATCAAACTCAAATCTAAGTTCTGGTGTGTTTCTTAAATCCATTCTTTTGGCAAGTTCACTTCTTAAGAAAGGACTTGCTTTCTTAAGTTCTTCAGCCATTTCTTTTCTGTCATAATCACCAATATATGTATAATAAACTCTGGCCATAGACAAATCACTAGTAACTCTAGCTTCCATAAGTGTTACACTTTTAAGCATTTCATTATCTACTTCTTCAAAAATAATATTTGATAAATGTCTTAACAACTCTGAAGAAATTCTTTGTATTTTAATACTACTCATCTTTTAACCTCTACATTTTCATATACTTCAAAGATATCGCCTTCTTTTAAATCATTGAAGTTCTCAATTGTAATACCACACTCAAGACCATTCTTAACCTCTTTAACAGTATCCTTTTCTCTTTGAAGTGATGCAATAATGCCATCATAAATAATTACGCCATCACGAATTACTCTAACTTGTGCCTTATTTTTAATAATACCACTAGTAACAATACATCCTGCAATAGAACCAACTTTACTAAACTTAAACATACGCTTAATAGAAGCAGTTCCAAGTACCTTCTCCTCATATTCTGGATCAAGCATACCCTTCATTGCAAGTTCCATCTCTTCAACTAACTTATAGATAATTTGATATAGTCTAATCTCAACACCATACTCTTTAGCTACATCCTTAGTTATATTTGATGGCACAACATTAAATCCAATAACAACAGCATCACTAGCATTAGCTAAAATAACATCACTTTCAGTAATACCACCAATACCAGATCTAATAACTTTAATCTTAACTTCATCAGTACTTAACTTTTCAAGTGCGCTCTTAACTGCTTCTTCTGATCCTCTAACATCACACTTAAGAACAACTTTAATCTCTTTAGCACCGCCCTTAATCTTATTAAATAAATCATCAAAAGAAACAACTTCTTTTTTCTGCTTTTGATTCTTAGCTTCAATCTCTCTCTTTTCAGCTATCTCTTTCGCTTCTTTCTCACTTTCAAAAGCCATAAACTTATCGCCAGCAGCTGGGCTTCCATTTAAACCAGTAATCTCAACTGGAGTACTAGGCCCTGCAGAAATAATATTAACACCTTGATCATTTTTCAAAGTACGAATTCTACCATAAACTGTGCCTGCAACAATTGGATCTCCTAGTCTTAAAGTACCATTTTGAATTAGTATGCTTGCAACACTACCTAAAGCCTTATCAGCACGAGTCTCAATAACTGTACCAATTGCATATCTATTTGGATTGGCTTTAAGTTCACTAACTTCAGCAATAGCAAGCACAGTATCAAGTAAGGAGTCAATACCAAAGCCAGTAACAGCACTAATATTAACAAATGGAATATTTCCACCCCAAGCCTCAGGTGTTAAATTAAGTTCGGCCATCTCTTGCATTATTTTATCAGGATTTGCACTAGGTTTATCCATTTTATTAACCGCAACAACGATAGGAACACCAGCACTAATAGCATGCTCTACTGCTTCCTTAGTTTGAGGCATAACCCCATCATCAGCAGCAACAACAATTATAACAATATCTGTTACACTAGCACCTCTAGCACGCATAGCAGTAAAAGCCGCATGCCCAGGAGTATCAATAAATGTAATCTTAGAACCATTATAGTCAATTTGGTAAGCACCGATTGCTTGAGTGATTCCACCGGCTTCACCAGCCGCAACATGACTCTTTCTAATATAATCTAAAAGTGTTGTCTTACCATGATCAACATGACCCATTACTGTAATAACTGGAGGTCTTAAAACTAAATCTGCCTCATCATCAATAACCTCATATTCTTCAAAATTAGAAATATCTCTAGTTTCACTTTTCTTTAAAGTCTTACCATAATCAAGAACAACTATTTCAGCATTTTCAAATGAAATAACTTGATTTAAATTCATCATTAAGCCTAAACTAATAAGTTTTTTAATAATATCTGGCGCACTAACTCCAAGTTTATTTGCTAAACTAGAAACTGTTTCTCCCTCTTCATAAAGAATAATAGAATCATTACTAGCATCATTACCCTTAAGTTTAGTCTTATTCTTATACATAGCTTTCTTCTTATTTAAATAATCATTATCTTTACTACTAAAATTATTACCTTTTTTCTTAAGTTTTTCTTTCTTAATAATTGGTTTAGAATTAATTTCCTCTCCCAAAATATTTTCAACAGCTTCATCTAAAGCATCATTATCTTCAAATGTAGACTCAGTATTAGTAGAAATAATATTAATTGCATTATCTAAAACAATAATATCATCATCTTCTAAGAAAGAATCCTTATCACTAGCCTTAATCCCTAATTCTCTACACTTATTTAGTATCTCTTGTACAGTACAATTCATACTGTCAGCATATTCTTTTATACTCATAAGAGCCTCCTTCTATTTCTATATTGAACTTCTTAACTCATCATATATCTCGTCCGGAACGCTTTTTTCAAAAACATTATCAAGTATTTTTT